>Ga0209090_10000830_pt1 | contig 19607 bp, 10 predicted proteins | sample ArcticOcean_MG_C_9_FD_187432 | JGI IMG/M metagenome (GOLD analysis project Ga0209090, IMG submission 187432) | Marine microbial communities from western Arctic Ocean - ArcticOcean_MG_CB2_152 (SPAdes) (version 2) | ecosystem: Environmental > Aquatic > Marine > Oceanic | place: Arctic Ocean... | reverse complement strand
TATCGCAAAGTCGGAACCTTGGTCGATAACTAGGTCATATCGGGCTGCACTCATTTCATTTTCTCCATTACAGAATTATAGCTATTTTGGGTTATTATGTCAAGGTTTATTTTTTGCATGGTATCAACTCCCTTTACTCATCATCATCATTATCTAAATTACCAATTTTTACACGCAGATTTCCTCCCGAAAAGATTTTTAGAGCGTCGGAATAAAGCTTAAGGGCGCTAGTAGTCCCTGTTATAGTAGTATCTCCGATTGTGAGCCTGTCTGCAGCTATACTACCTGTAGTGAGTCTTCCTCCATCAATCGTAGTAGTTTGTGTTACGTTATTGATAGAGGCCGAAATGTCTGCTGCTTCCACAGGGGTGATATCTCCACTACCAGATCCATCCGTTAAAGTTCCGCCACTAAAAGTAACAACTCCAGTAAAACTAGTATGTTTTACAATATTAGTGTAAGCTACAGTAATGGTTGACGACTCGGCCGCTGCTTCCGTTCCATAATACCGAACAGTATAATATGTATTACTAGACGTGGCATCTTGTGTATTTGGAGAATTTTTCCAAACATTTGTTGTTCCACTATCTAAAACTCTACTAGTACCCGAACCTCCATCTGTTATATCTCCACTGCTGAAGTTATAAACATTAACTGCTGGGCTAGGGGGATTATTAGCAGTAGTTTTTTCATAATATAAGTAGCCTTGAATAGTGCGAAGGCCATCTGGTCCTGTAGGGCCCGGCACATCAGAGTCGTTTCTTTCAGCCACAATAACAGGAGCAGACCAAGAAGTTTCATTACCTGATGCAGATAATCCGTCTGCTGTAAAGTTTCTTCGAGACATGTACACTTTATCGCCATCACTTCCTAATGCAGGTTGAGTAGTGCTCCAGCCTGCTTCTAGGCCATTTACAGGGCTTGCGTAAGTTTGGCTTGAGGCAGTACCGCCCACCGTAGTGTCATTTAATTTAAAGATCTGGACATTTTTTTCAGCATTTCCTACAAATTTTACGAAGCTATTTAAAGCGGTTATTCTCGAGTCTCCAATAGCTGGCTTAGTTCCGCTCCACTCATAGAAATTTACATATTCTCTGTTTGTATACGCACCATCTGTAATACTAAAAGATTTATTACTGCCCGAAGCATTCGAAGCATATACAGGTATTACACCTTCTGAATCACCGTCTTCTCCGATAAGTTTTACAAAAGTAAGAGCTGTAACCGCACTATCTGATAAACTAGAGAAACTACCCGTATACTCATAGAAGTTTACGTGAGTATTGCTACCTTCAGTAATAGATACAGCACTCCATGTAGTAGGATTACTGCTAGCGGCATAGAGAGCCTTGACACCTTTAGTTAGACCATCTTCTCCAGAGGCGCCCGCTACCACAGCTCCTGAAAACTCTGAAGTAGCAATAGTGTCAGAACCAGTATTAGAACTGGCCGTGGCCTGTCTAACCCACAAATAAGATCCTTGAGCTACTGTTGGTATTGTAGTAGTCCAACTATTTAGTGTACCACCCGACACGACTCCTGTTGCAAAAGTATAAGTAAATGTACCACTAAAAGCCGCAGGTGCCGAGGAGCTACTTGTAGATGCTCGATATAATGCTACTACAGCATTTGAATTACCATCAGCTCCTGTTATGCTTGCCCCGTCTTCTCCTACTCCACTATGTACGACTGCTCCTGAAAATTCTGAAGTAGGAATACTGTCAGTAGTACCAACAGCACTTGCTGTAGCTTGTCTGACCCATGCGTACTCTCCAGCAGCTAAAGAGGGGACTGCAGTAGTCCAGCCATTAAGTGTTCCACTTGATACTGCTCCAGTAGCAAATGTATAAGTAAAAGTACCACTAAAGGCTGCGGGCGCAGAAGAATTACTAGTATTCTTATTATAGAGGGATACTGTGGCGCTCTGAGCACCTGCGGCTCCATTTGTTCCATTATCTACAGTTATACTTGTACCATCACTAAAAGTAATAGTTCTAGTATTTCCACTAAGAGTATTAGAAGTTATCGTTAAAGCATCCGCATCTACGCCATCGTTTCCTTTTGTGAAGCTCTGGATTTTTGTAAAAGTAGTAGCAGTTCCTTCTCCATTCCTAGCTACTATAGTGTATGTAATAAAATCAGCAAATGCATTATTCAACATGCCACTAGCAATGCCATACCTTCGAGTATAAGTACTTACTGTGGTAGGAGAGGCGTTTGGATCAATGTCATTTCCACTAACAGCCGTTACATTGAAAGTATTCGCACCTGACGTATTATAAGCAAGAGTAGTACTACCTAAAAATACTCTTATATCAGTACCTGAATTAGCATAAGTTCTAGCTACACCTGCACTAGTAGCGGGTACTGTGTGGGCCTCGTTTGTTAAAATAACTGTGAATGCATCACTACCGTCTTTAATGCCGTATATCGATGTAGAATCAGTAGCAACAATTGTTCCGTCAGACGTAACATCCACTCTTACTGTTATCTGTTCTCCATTTGCAGGCTCTAGACTATCGGGGATATTACAAGTTACAGCATTTCCAGTAGTGGTTTGTGTCCCTCCTGTTGCTGTAATTAAAGTATTATCTACATAAAATTTATAGATCTTACTTCCTGAGGTATTCTTAGCCGTTGCAGTAAGTGTAATAGTAGTACTTTCTGTGTCAGCCAAAGTATAAGGAATAACATACTTACTAGCTGTTAGGTTTACAACTTTTGCGCCCGGACCTGCATTACCTTTTGTAAAGCTCTGTACTTTAGTAAGAACAGTAGCAGTACCTTCACCATTTTTAGCAGTTATATTATAAGTAATAGAGGCACTGGTGTCTGCATTAGCCATGCCACCTGCAATGCCGTACCTTCGAGTATCATTAGCTATGTTAAACTGCTCTGTGCTAGGGCTTGCATTTACAGTAATATCTGTATCCGAAAGAACTGCTACACTAAAATTATTTGCACCTGTCCCATAAGTAAGTGGAGTACTACCTTTAAATACTCTTATATCAGTACCTGAATCAGCATAAGTTAAAGCTAAACCCTCTTCATCTGCAGGTAGTATATGAGCTTCATTTGTAAAAACAACTGTAAATGCGCTGTCACCGTCTTTAATACCATATATAGAAGTAGAGTCTATAACTGTAGTACTTCCTTGAATAATCTCTAGTTTGATCGTTTTTTGCGAGCCATTTGCAGGCTCATCACCGTCTGCAAGTACAAAAGTATGAGTATCTAGAGTATTGGTAGTAGTCTGTTTAAGAACATTATCGACATAGAATTTATATGTCCTATTACCTGCTTCAAAATTTGTAGCGGTCGCAGTAAGTGTAATAGTAGTACTTTCTGTATCCGCTAAAGTATAAGGAATCACATATTGAGAAGCAGTTAATATAGCACTTAGCGCAGGGTTTCCATCAATAGCACCTGTAGCACTTCCTGTAATACCCCCAGTTATACTTGTTGGAAAATATAAAGATTTAACATATTTATTATTATCTGTTTTTATCTTATGTACTATCCAATAATAGTAAGTTTGAGTACTTTGATCTGTGACAACATGAGAAAATGCGTCTGTATCCGTACTGTGTAAAAACTTAAAGGAAGCATGGTTTCTGTCATTCGTAGTTGCATACCATACTTCACTTGCGTAAGTGTTAGGATCAAATGTTGATGCATTAGTCCACGCAAGATTCACAGCTCCTTTAGTGCCCGTACTGGCAGTAAGAGACTGAGGAGTGCTAGGGCTGTTCCTATTCTGTATAGACCCCGTAGCAATAGCACCGCCTACTGCGGGCTCTGCAAGACTTTTTATCAAGAAAGCGTCATTGTTATGCTCATCGGCAGTTATATTGACTAAACAATCAGTACCAGCTGCAAGACTGGCTATTCTAAATTCTTTGTTTACCCACCCAAACCTATCATAATTTAATCTTATAATAGAACCGGGAAGTAATAGTATGCCTTTAGGCGCCATTTTAAACGATATAGTCAATCCATAGCGAGACTCATCAAGCATTTGATTAATATTAAATCTAGCATTGAAGTAGTTAGTAATGCCGGGACAGCCGTAGTTACCCTTCTTCGGTATACTTTTGTCTTGCTTAAGATATACAGAGTTAAAGAACGAGACAGACCTAGATTCAAACTTAGTCTGAGGATCTTTAATACTAGTACTAACACTATTATAGGTTTTCTTAACGCCTTTATCTTTGAGAGAGATACTTCCGATAATATCTGCTTCTTCAATGACTTCGCCAACCACAAAAGTATTAGGGCTTTGACCTCTTACGTCTAATTGATACCTACCATTCGAGTAGCGTAGAATACCATTAAATTGCTTTAACATTAAATTGACATTATCAAAAATAGGGTTAGCAGTTGCTATTGTTTGGTTCATTTGATGACGAGTAACGTTTCGTTGACCATTAGAATCCCACCCTATATATTTCCAGTATTTAATATCATCTGAATCATATAAAGTATACCCTGTGCCTCTAAAGTCTCCATCACCAGTACCAGTAGTATCTCCTGAGGAATAAGGAACCCAAGATTTTGCTAGAGGATTTCCATTATCAGATTTTTGAGACAGGTCAAGAACGAGAGCGGTACCCCCACCTACTTTAGTTAGCTCCAGAGCAGTTATAAGATCTCCACTATCGAGAGTGTAACCTCCAGAGGCAGAACTATTAGCGTTTGTTTGATCAATTTGATATAAGTTACCTGTGCTATGCCATATAAGCTCATTAACTCTTACTTCTTCCCAAGTATTAAATTTATGTCCGAGTTTACCTATTACATTCTTAAACACTACTTCTTTGAAAGCATTGGCAGTACCGTTTACTTTTTTAAGATTTTCAGACTCTACCGTTCCTCTAAAGTGAACTACACCAGAAGGAGCGTACTCATATACATCTCCCGGGAGAACAGGAGAATCATAAGGTACTGCAACTGTTACTTTAGAACGAGTATCACATAAACGCGCGGCTTCTTTAAAAGTTGGTAAATCAATATCTAAATCTAGGTCTAAGCCTCTGCCATATCTTTCACTAGTTAAGTAGTCTAGTAGTTGCATTGCAGGGTTAATACTTACTCGTATATCTGGTTTACTCGCAGATATAACATAAGTATCACCGGCATCTGGCATAAAGCCTGCGACCCAAGGAGAGTCTACAATGGCTGTATTTCCTGAGTTAGTGTACGAAGTAATTGTTTTTACTTGACTGTATGGAACGTCATCACTATCAAAACGTGTAAGTGTTATTGTTTTTCCAGCATAGTACGCATCCGACTGAGAATGAGTAGAGTTAAGAATAATTGCGTTTTTAACAAAAACTTCAGTTATAGTATCAGGTAAGGTAGATACTGCGGTACCTTCTCCAACAGAAGTAAGAGTATTATTTGAGGCATTGAAAACAATATCCCTAAACTCACTTTCTTGTAGTTCTGGGATTGCGGTTCCATTAAAAGTTAGAACACTTCCCCAAGCATCTGCTATAGCTGCTGCGATAGCGGCTCTAAAAGCTGCGTTATTAGTTAGTACTACATCAACACCGTCACCTCCGGAGTTAGCAGAACTACTAGTAATGGTAGTTTTTGCAGGAGTAGCTACTGTAGAAGTTATATCATCGGATGGATCATCAGGAGACATGTACCATCTATCAGTACCCTTTAACATGTAATGAGTATTAACTATATCTGTGGCATAATCGGTTATAAACCTAGTTTGTGTAGCTCCGTCTGCATCTAAAAAGTCCCATTTATCTATAATAGTAACTGAAGCGGCGATAACAGCATTATTAGAAGCACGTTTTAAAGCAACAGTATCTCCTAGATTAAAATTAGTTTTTGCGGCAGAGGTATAAACAATACTATTTGTCTTGTTATAGGCTCTATCATAGTTATGGCATTTTACACCCTTACCTCTTACAATAAAGTCTATTTCAGGTATTGAAGTTTCGCCAGCCGCAATAGTAAATTTACCTACAGTATAGGCTGTATCTAACAACTGATGTTGACTGCCCCAATACTCGCCTGTGCCGTCAAAATAATCATTTTGTATTTTAAATCCACTACTAGCTGCTTTGCCTACAAGTGTCGGGTTTGCTTTTTGATCGGGCTTACCTACATGTATTTGAAAGTGTCCGTCTAAAGGGGAAGTAATTGTATGAGTTTTTTCATGCAATATACCAGTATCTGAATCGGCTATTGATGCCGAAGTACTATACGCTTGAGTAAACATATTTGCTTGTCGATATGCTGCGGCTAAAGGTCCTCGTCTTCCATAATTACCCCATAAATCAAGAAACCCACTACCGTCAACTCCAGTACTCGTATTAGCATTATAACCTGTTAAAGCATCGCCTCTATCCATTCGCCCTTTACAAACAAAATCTACAGTATCTCCTGCAGTACTTCGTAAGTCGAAATCAGCTTTATCTACACATATACTACTATTGCCGTCTATATATAGATCAAGTATACCCGCTATTGGTCCTTCACAGATAGCATAAGCTACATATATTTGAGATGCATCGTTGTTATCTGTGTCTACGAATATAGGAATAGAGTCTAATTTCTGTACTCCATATACAACAGGCAAATACTTAGGAGATAAGTTAAAAGCTAGGTCTGTGCGTCTTTCAACCTCAGTCTCAACTTCTCGTAATCTTTTTCCACCAAACCAGCCTCCATTAATATCTACTTGCTTATAAGAAATTTCAATATCATTATAGGTTGCCATAACATTAAGAGATTGGTTAGCATGAGCAAAGCCTAAGTCAGAGCCGTACTCTGGACGAATTAGGGCTTCTGTATCAGGCTCTCCATTACCATCTAAGGCTCTATGAGCGTCATCGACTGTTAGCCTGCCTGATACTCTTGAGAAATCTCCCCAGTGACTGGTTAGTCCCCAAGTTATGCTAGAACCCTTTGAAGGGTCTTCTTTGATAGAACCTGAAGCTATGATTCCTTTAAAGAGTAGATAGGGGTCTCCAATTATTGCATTTGTATCAGGATCGAGATGCGCTTTATATATAAACACTTCTCGATTTAAATAAGTAGTATAAGTAGTATGGCTTTTATTGAGAAGAAGCGCATGTATCTCTTCGGAAGCTAAACTAATAGTATGAAACTTAGTGGCATCTTCTGTACCAGCTACTAAAGCGCCTTCGGCTGAGGCTGTATATGTGAATTTACGGTTGTTATCTTGAAACTCTTTAATAATAGCGTAGCCTTTACCGGCCACCCCATTAGTAGTAGTTAACTCAACTTTATCCCCTTCTCGGAAACCTTCTTCAACTAAATCAACACCTGATTGGCATAATACTGTTGTTGACGTCACAGCAATCCCTGCAAAAGAAACAGACGCACCTAAACTAGCACAGTCAAGAGTTATCGATATACCACTAGCCTTTGCATCTGTAGTTTCTGTTACAGTACCTACTTTAGTAAGTTTATTAGCATTGTATAGTTGAGTACCTGTAGCGATACCCTTGGCGTTCACAGAGAAATCGTCCCATGAGATATCAAAAGCACTATCAGTTATATAAGAATAAGTGTTAGCATTTCTAGAGGTTTTACCTTTAAGTAAGTCGTTGGTAGGTTTTTCAAATTTTACCAGATGTGCGTAATTAAACTGATCATTATTAATAAGAGAGTCTGTTAAAGGGGTAGGGGTAGTTGTATCAGAAGAATCTAGATTCCTCAGTCTTCTATCGAGATCGCGAATTGCCATTACGTTTGAGCCTCCTCAAGCTTTAAAGAAAAAGTATATAAACCTTGTACATCCAAGGAGTACTGTTGCACGTCAGAAGATAAAGTTACCCTCATTAATGGGTTATGAAAATTAATAGTTGAGTCATTAAACGTATTCTTCTGCAGTCCGGGCACAAAGTGTATGATACGCTCCGAAGCAGATGGTCTTGGTAGGCCTGCATAAGTACCAGTAGCATTAGTCTCTACTTGTGTAATTCTATATGTTTTGGTATGGTTAGAGTCATTAGAGTCTGTTATAGTAAACATATCGCCGGGACTCGGATCCCCTGAAGAGCTTGATAAGCCGTCTATAAATAATGATGTTGAACCTGCTGTAGCTAGTACAGTACCATTACCCGAGCCTACACCTAAAGCTGTAAATACAGTTTCTGCCAGACTATCTGCCGCCCCAATGCCTGTAAATGTCGTGCTTCCGGGCACGTTTATCTTATAAGAGTTGTTTATGATAAACTTACCTGCTACTGTATTTACTCTAATAGGATTACTAGCGGCATAAGTAGCAAAAGTACCATTTTGAGGTACGCGGTACTGAGGAAGTGAGACAAAGAAAGGTTTTAATCCCCCTCTCTGGTTCAGTAAAAAATTATAAATTGGTTCAAATTCTGCGCGAGTCAATGGGTTATACGATATAGCTAACTCCCAGTGTTGTCCAGAAACAGCACGAGCCACAACTCTTCCTGAGTTAGTGCGTGTTTTCATAATCTTAGAATTAGAAGTTAATTGCACGCTTCTATAGCCCGGACCGTCAGTTCCAGTATTCTGTCCTGCGTTTCCGATAGGATTATTCGGATCAGGTAGTATTGTTTGATATGCTATACTCATTGTTGGTATGCCTCCTCACGTACGTTTTCTAAAAAGAACTCACCGTGCTCATTTGCCGCTTCTCTAATCATTCTTATTATTTGTCCCTTTTGTGCTATTAGTACATCTTCAACACCTGAAGCATCTATTGCTTGAATATTGAAACTTACATTTGTGCTTCCGCCAATACCTTGTCCAGAAGGTATAATACTTCCTGCGGTATCCGGCATAAATACTTCAGGTCCTTGCTCTCCTACAATGTAACCACCTGAAGCTCTGTTTTTATATCCTGCGAAAGCCGGAGTAGGCTTAAAGTCTGTAGCTCCTGTTCCTTGTCCTGAAGCTCCTCGCATATAAGCAAGCTCTCCGCCTGCATTATTACCTTTTCCGAGATCTACAGTATTACTTCTTTCTCCCATGCTTATTGCGGAGGGGGCTGCAGGAGCGGAACTACTGCCGCCTTGAAAAGAAGTTGCAGATATTTGTGCGAGAGAGGCAACACCCATTGCACCAACCATTGCTGCAAGAGCAAAATTCCATGGACCTTGAGGTTCAGCACTTAACATAGCCATTACACCGGATGCAGTAGCTATAACGGTAGAAGCCATTTTCAGCTTCTTATTAACTTCAAAAGCCTTCCTAGCTGCTTGTTCTTTCTTCTTCTCAAGTTGGGCTATTTTTGCCACACTTGCTTTCGAAGTACCGTCTCTTTGTTTCTCTTTGGCAATCTCTTGATCGATTCCTCGAATCTTATCGGCTGAAGATGCGGCCATCATAGAGCCCAGTGCATTTATTGCTGCTCCTGCTACTGCGAGTCCTGCTTGCACTCTATCTGCGGTTGAAGTACTGTCATCGTTCATAACTTGGAAAGCAGTACTAAAAGCAGTCTGCATAGCTAACGCTCCTCCTATAGCTGAAGACATAAGCTCACCTTCAGGTCCAAGTTTTGCCATGTCAGCTGCAACACCTGCCATAGTTTCTTTCATCTGAGCACCTTGGGCTTGCTGAAGTACTGTATTCGCCTGAGCCGATTCATCATCTGCGACTTTTTGACCAATCTCTGCGACCGGTCCTGTTAAATTCATGTTGCGCAAAAGGTCGGCATTCGCCTTGGCCTTGTCTGCGGCTGCTTGAGCATTAGCTACCGCTCCACCTGCTGCTAGGCTTCTACTTGCGCCTTCTCCAGCTCCTGCATCTCTCATCTGATCGCCATAGTTTTTAAATCTGTCGATCTGAAGTTGTTTTTCTTTTGTCTGTGCTTTTAAAACGGCAAGTTTAGCCTTTTCTACATCTACTCCCATAATTGTGGCTAATCTTAGTGCTTCTTCTTTATGTTCTAAAACTTCTTTTGCTCGTTTTTGCTTTAATAAAATCTTTTGGTGATCGGTAGCACCTTCCAGTAGTCTTTGTGACAGTGCTTCATCATACATTCCTTGATTCTTTACTTCTTGAGCAAAGGCACTAAATTCTCCGTGTAGTACTCTAAACTCATTAGTCGCATCGGCTATATTACCTGTAGTATCAATACCAAATAAATCAAACACTTCTTTATACTGTTCTAGGATTGTGTCAAAGTCTGCTCCGGTATTAATCATATTTAGAGCTTTATCCATTGTTGTAAGCTCTGTGTTAAATGCACCTGTTCTACTCTTTGCTGTAGCAAAAAGAGCAGACACTTCAGATACTATCTTGCCTGCGCCATCAAAAGAATTTTGTACTCCCATTGCCTTATCAGATAATATACCAAAATCCTCTCCAAGCTTTAATATAGCGTCTGCTTTAGCCACATCATCAGTCATCTTGCCAATTACCCTTAACCTTTCAAGCATTCCTTCTACACCTACTTGTTGATTTTTTATAAACTGTAGCTCATCCTTCCCAATATCTTTTCTAGACGCCATTTCTTCAAATGCCTGCTGGCCTTCAATCAAAGTTAGCATAATACCTTCATAGGTTTTAGGGTCTAATATGCCCATAGCCTCTTGAGCGGCGGCTAGTGCTGTTGCTGCTGCTAGAGTGTCTCTATAAGCGTCGTCTTGTTCTCTTATCGCCGCATTGCGGGCTGCATAATCAGGGTCAGCAAAGAAACTTTGATTGGCATCCTGCTTGTCGAATACAATCGACTTAGCCCTACCAGCATTAGGATCTTTTGGTATTAAGGCTAACTTTGCTTTAGCAGCTTCGGTTGCTTCTATTGCTAGTCGTGAAGCAGTCTTTGCTCTGGCAAGCTCTGTTCTTTCAGTCTTTTGCTCTAGCTGTATGAAGTCGTGCATTTGTGTTTTTAACTGACCCATAAGACCTGAGGTAACAGCAATAGATAGTCCAAATGACTCTATATGACCTCCTGAGGCGTCTAAAGCTACATTTAACTGTTCAATTATATTGGGAAATTCGTCAAAACGGTCTTGAGCATCTGCAAAAGTATCTTTCCACTTATCAATAGGCTGGGTCGTTTTAAATACCGATATGAGTGCCATTACAGCCATAGTTATTAAACCTATCCAAGGAAGCCAACTCATAACAGTAACACCCAAAGCTTTTAGACTAAAGGCTGTTAATTTTGCTACAGTGCCTATCATTGCTAAGGAGCGAGCAAAAATTCCGTTGGCAGCTGTAGCTGTTTGAGTGGCAAGAATTTCTTCTGCCCATACCATCACAAGACCTTGTAATGTTAACGCTAACTGACCAGAGGCTGCTGAATCCATTACAGTAGCTCTAGTATGTAACAGTGTGGCTTCTGCATCTAAAGCAGTAGCGGCAGTTACAAGACTCAACGCATGCTGTACCTGCTTTAAAGTTATAACTTTCTGTTTATATACAACACCTTCAGCCGTGTGTGCCTTTAGTGAAGCCGCCATAGTTCTCTGATGACCTGCTTCAGATCGTTGAAGACTAGCAATTAATTGTTGCTTTTGTGCCATAGTGGCATTGCCGGACGCTACTGCTTGAGCAAGACTGGCGTATACAACGGGCGCACCTTTAAATACAGCCAAAGCACCTAATTGGGCACGTGCGTTAGCAGCTGTTGCAGCAGCTTGGGTAGCCATTGCTGCTCCTCCTGCGGTTAAAGCAGGTATCATCATTTTAATTACAGAAGAACCTAATAAAAGCATACTACCGACTAGCATAGGTATACTCGAAGCTACGAAGCCTGCTATAGGGCCTGCTAGCTTGTTTATACCTCCAATAAACCCTTTTATAAAGTTATCAAAAGTAGCTGCAAGCCTATCGAAAGGGTTTGTACCTAAAGCCACTGTCAAGTTACCAAACTTATCTTCACCCTGTTCAATAATAGCATTTGTAAATGCCATGCGTCTTTCAAACTGAGTAAGCTCAGCAGATGTTTTACCGAGAGCGGCCGCATAGTCTTTTGTTACTGTGTCCAGACGTACCATGATACCTAATTCATCGAGAATTTCAGGCTCTAATTTAGCTGCACCACGAGTAAGTCTATCAAGAGCATCTGTCATGTCTCTGCCAAGAGCTTGGGAAGCCCCTTTCGCTACTCTAGTAAGTCCTTCTATTTGGCTTTGATCGAATCCTGCTGAAATGCCTAGAGCGGTTGCTCTCATGGCGTCGGCTGCTGAGACAGCGCCGTCTGTGATATCCTGAAGACCTTGAACAATTAAAGGCAAGTTATTACCTGCTGCACGTCCTGTGAATATCAAGCCTTCATTAAGTTGCTCAATCGCGGCATTGCGCCGAAATAGTCCAAAAGCGGCAGTAACCGCAAATACGTGGGCAGCAAGAGTTGCATAGGCAGGAACTAGTCCTCCCTCTATGCCTGTGGTCATTTTTGAAAAAGCTTTTGTACTGTTAGAGGTTGCGCCAGCTACGCCTTTATTTCGCTTGCTATAACGCTCACTAGACTTGGAGGCCTTATCAGTAGATGCAGCAGCCTGTTCGGCTCCTTGCTTAATCTTACCTAGGCTTCCGTCTTCTTTAACTGTATACGTTACCTTAATCTTATTAGCCACTAGTGCTTTCTCTTTAGCTTATCCCTCTCTCTTTTTAGTGCTTTCTGAGATTGGTCTATAGCCCTTGACTCTAACGTGGTTAGAATCTCTAAAAATAGTTCTGTATCTTGTATGTCATATATTTCTATATAGTAAGGCAAGTTTGTAAAATCTTTTCCTAAATACCCTATATCAGCAACTATAAAGTCGCGTAAGTTTTGAAAAGTATTTATAGCATCTACTACTATCTCTGGAAAATCCTCCCAGTCAGGAGGTATCTCATCTTCAACAGGCTCTTTATCTAGTTGTTCGCACATTTTAAAGTAACGCTCTCGCGTCATTTTTGAATCACTGTTCTTGAGGAACCTTTCCAGCCTTTGTAATAGCTCCTGCTTTTGGCTTACTACGAAAGTTATCCAGATCAAAGACTACCTCATTGAGCCATGTGTCAAATTCGGTTGATGAACTGACAAGAGTTTCAGCATTTTCATCTGTGTACTCTAGCTCTTGCTTAGGGTCTTTCCCTTCAATATCTACCAGTAGTAAGGTCTCGAGGTGTTCAAGGGTTAATCCTTTCCAATCCTTAACTACTCCGTGAGTGAACTCTACTACAAACTTATCTTCGTCGAGCTTTTCGACTGGTTGTCGTGTTTTACGATCAAACTTAGTAGTAGTACACTTCTTACGAAGTCCGGTTAATTCTTTTCGCGAAAGATTCGCAACTTCTACTTCAAATCCCGGAAGTCCCGGAAAGTCTACCCAAACATTCTTGGTATCGACCATTAATTTTTTTAAATCCATTCTTTTATTCCTTATATATTATTAAATTTTAGTTTACTACCGAGAGCGGTAGGGTTGTCATTCATTTTCCAATCATACGACTGGGTAAAGACATCTGCAACATTATTTCTATTTGTAAAGCTACAGTTTAATAAATCAAACTGGAAACCTTGTGTTGCTGACTTTCCTGCTTTAATTACGATAGGCACTCCTGTTTTCCAAGATTGTACATCGCTGTTAAAATTGCTAAGAACATACTGTCCGACAGAGCCAGACAATATTCTCTTTTTTAGAGTAAAACTAGAGGGGTACATTGTAGTATCGACATTATGAGTAGTGCCTATAGTTAATGCATCGTTGACAGTTTCGTATGGATTCCAATCTATCTCATTTTGGAGTTCCACAGAGCAGTTGTATATCCCTTCAGTAAGGGAAGTACCATCTATAGACACTGTTAAGTGCTCTATAGTTTGAGGAGTTCTTGTGCCGCGAGTTGAACTTGCAGTTAAAGATGCTCCTCTTGTTAGCTTTGTTGCTTGGCCAGATACTGTTAACTTGAGGTTCTCTAGTTTCTCAATTAGGAATGTCCCATTAGTTATAACACAGTTTTCTAGCTTGTAAATATCATTTGGTAATTTTATAAATAAAGTAAAAGTATTTAGTGTATTAGTATCAGTCTTATAGTCTACTAACAAATTAAAGATTGTATCTAAAGTACTCTGCGTAAGTGCAGGTATAGTAAACTCAAAGTCAGCAGGATTAGCCTTTTTTATATTAGAGGCATCGTGCATCTTATGTTGCTCATGTAACGTCTTTTGCGGGTATGTTTTATCCGTAAAAGTTTGACTAAAACTTATATTACTGGTTACGTCCAGCCTAACTGCAGAGGCGCTTCCGACTACTACATAGACTTCCGCCTGTTTTAAAAAATTATAAGTAGCCATTTTTCTCCGCATAGCAAAAGGGACTCAGAAAGAGCCCCTTTACTTTTCTTATTACATAGTATAGTCGAATCGACCAGAAATGTCAAGAACTTTTTTTACGCACCTATATACTTGATAGCGATTTCGTCAGTAGAGCTAATATCTGTGCCTAGAGCATGGAAATTAACTTCTAAAGAGATCACATCATCGATAGAGTGAGTTGGTACTTCTAAGTGACAAGCTGCCATGTTGAGCTCAATACGAGGAGTAGCACTTGCGCCACCAACTTTAAAGTTAAGATCAAACTTATTTGTAATAGTATCACTATCTTCAATGATACGCTCGAATAAATCCATGCTACCCTCAGCAGTAGAGTTCAAGTAGCAAGTGAAGCTTCCTCCAATAGTACGAGTTCCAGTTACGTGCCCTAAAGGTTGGTTAACTACACCAAGAGTCTCAGGGGTCAAAAACGTCATGTTGTTAGAGATAGTAATATTACCACCAGTCAAAGTTAGAGCATAAGTCTCTGCATCTGTATCGCCATCAGCACTTTCACCCGTAGAACGCAAGTGATCATCGGCAGTAGTCATAACAAGCTGAGTAAGACGATTACGAATAAAGTTAGTAGTAGACCCAATTGCTTCATAACGAGTTGCAGTTGGAGCAGTCGCTTCAGTAATAATAGTACCCATACCAGACCATGCAATAGTAGCGATGCCGTCAATATCAAAATCCATTGAAGCTTCGTTCATGCAGCAATTTGCAACCTTGTAAGTAGTAGCAGTTTCACCTGTCTTACCAAGTACAAAGTAAATGTTTGCAGTACCCAAAGTAGAAGTGTTAGAGTCATCAAAGTCAATATCTAAATCTGTACCATCTTGAGTAAGGCCTTGAGCCCATACAGATACTTGACTGCCAGTAGGTACGGTATATCCTGCACCTGCGTTGCCAACCATCATAGCCCAGAGTGCTTCTTCTACAGCGTGATGCGCGACTTGGTTATCTGCTCCACCTGCTGCGTAAGATGCAGATTTAAAGGGTCGTGCATAAGTAGAAAAACTCCACTCTGCAGGAGCATAAGAGTCGTTAAACATCTTGCGACCACGACGGCTTCCGCCACCTGATGCTTCCATTTCGTTCAAAGTAATCTCTGAACTGTTTGTTGCTTGTGAGAATGAGAAACCATCCAAAACTGGAATTTCCCAAATAGCTCCAGCTACTTCGGCACCTGAGGCATTCAAGGGTGCGACGTAGACTTTGGTGTCTCTGCTAAAAAATAATGTATCAGCCATAGTAAATCTCCTATGTTATCTTGAAAAGGCTAGGACGTGAACTTTTGCTCGTGCCTGCATTTTCTAATATCGAACCTCAATGAGCATTTCACCAACACCCATGGGTTCTAGTACACCTTCATCAGTATCAATACTGACAATTGTGATCTGTTGTGTATATTGATCAGCGTTATTGCGATCCTTATACGTTAATTTAGAGTTCTCTTCTAGAACTGTTTCTACATCCTCTAACAATTCGTCTAGTGCTAGTACTGCATCTTCCGATTGTACATAGCAACGAACCGTTACAGATAGAAATCTGTCTTTATAACCACCGCCCTGATACTCCCTTGTCTCAGAGCCAGCATTCAGGTGAATTGCAGGAAACTCCTCCACTTCATCCCAAAACTTTAAACGAGGGGATACGTTCTCGTTTACATTAGATAAAAAAGCACCTGAGCCATTAATATCCTTTAGTTTGTTTACTAGAGCCTCTATTATACCTAGGCGTCTTGTAGTGTAATCTCTTGTAGCCATTAAAGTCTCCTAGTATATAATCTGCCGAGCGCGAACCTTACTGCAATTTCTCGGATAGACTGATCAATTAATTGTCGGGGGTCTCTTTGTCCGTTTGCCCAAGGCTCTTTTCCCACACCATCCTCAAAAATCTGATATGGATTTCTCTGATAAGTATAACCAACACTAGGAAAACCTTGAGGCGTTTTAACTACATCAGTAGCTCGAACACTGCTTGCAAATCTACCTGACCTACTAACAAGTCGGGGTTCTCCCATATTTTTTTCGACAGTATCTGGTAATTCTTTATTTATCAGAGCTACTATTTGTAGTGGGTTAAAAGAAGTACCTCCACCACCTTTTTTTCGTCTCTGGGACTTAGCTTTGCTAAGGTTAATTTTGCGTACCGCCACTGCTGTAATAGACATAGGCGACTTTTTAGCTTTAACTTTAGCCTTATTTTTTAGTGGCTTTTTCTTCGTCTTTTTAGGCTTTTTAGGTTTTGTAACCTTTATGTTCTTTTTGCCCTCAAAAGGCTTTAGTAGTGTTATTGCAGTATCATCCATTTTCATGTCTAACATAGAAGGAGAGCCCTGCAACTTTAAAATACTTTGGTTGTCTCCATCCAATTTTATTAATGCTTCTTCTAGTTGTTTATTAAAGTCTTGAGATGCTTTGGCTGATATAGTTCCGCCTGCTCTATTATCAACAAGGGACTGCATTCTAAAATAGTACTCGCCTGTTGTATCATCTCGCTCCATAGATACATCAAGCCCAAGTTTTTTAAGATCAGCGTTTAATACTTTTCTACTAACTCGTCTAGGGTATTCGTCGTTAAACGCAGAGGCTAAAGATTTTTGTAATTTTGATTCATAGATTTCATAACCTTTATCATGTCCCCCTTCTACAAGATGACTACCTAATTCTACTTCCTTAGTACCTACTACTCTTTTATTATTCGCAGGATTGAATTTCCCCGTTTTTTTAAACTCTTCATTTTCATTCTTTGTTTGAAGAAGTTTCTCGCCTAGATCAGAACATTTTTGAGCAAGAGCGACTGCAAATTTATCCATTCCCTCTTTATATAGCTTTCTTAATGATACAAAGTTATTATACGGATTCCCTGCTTTACTTTTAGGATTAATCTCGCTCTGTAAAGTTACCATCATAAAATGCTGGTTTCCTTTCATCTCGTACTTTCTATCTTTAAATTGGTTTTTATACTTTCCCCTAAGGTGTGTTAACAGCCTCTCTGTTTGTCTTTTTATCCACGCATTTAAATCTGTGCCGGGTGCTATTAAGTGTTCTATTTTTCTAAACTCAAATTCAGTTTTTAAGGCTTCTTGTAACTCTTTGGGGGAGTAGTAAAACGTGTTCTGCGCTACATCACCGGTTTCTGCTCTAAACTTAGAATTTTTTCTTAGCTCTGTCTTTAGTTTTTTTAAAAACTGTGTAAGTTTAGGTCTAGACACTTAGAAGTTCTTATAAAGATCCAAGACTCGTTTAATGTGGTCTGGGAACGCTACGTTATTACGTTGGCTAGAAGAAGTATTGTTTTGTATACTTGCGCCCTGCATAGTTTGACGAGCTTTGTGCTCATCTTTATGGTAATAAGTAATTAAATCACTTACTGCTAGCTGTAGGTCTGCGGGGCAAGTTGTATAGCCTGCTGTATATACGACTTCTACAGCGCCCGGTCCCATAGGGAAAGGAGTGTATCCATTTGCACCGTTAGATCTAAAGATACTGTCAGTTCCAAGGTCTACATAATAGTCAACATTAACAACTAATGTTTTGTATGCCTCCGCTATGCCCGTACGCTCTTTCACAGAGACTACGGTGAGTAGTGGGCTTTCGGACAATTGGATAGAAGTAACACTATAGTGGTTATTAAAGTATTCTGTTTTATTTGTAGTTTTGTAGTCTACAAATGTATTGTTACAATAAGTTTTTACTAATTGACTCACGGACGTTATAATAGTATTGAGACGAGCGTCTTCCTTCGTACTTTCGATCTTCTCGGAAGTCTTGTATTCGTCTAAAGTTATTAAATTTGCCATAAGGTCATAAGTCCATTAGTAAAAACTCGGGGGCGAACCCCCAAGTTTTATTACTCTTCTACAATTAAGATGCAGCGTATTCAACACGAACTGAAGGAAGATCAGTTCCGCCACCAGCATAAAGCTCGGTGAATCCAAGTGATTGAGCAGCTACAATAGCAGTACGCTGATTTGCAGTCTCATATTCACTTTCAATACCAACACCTTTCAAACGTGGCACAACGTAGTTGTGAACGTTAACAGCGATAGCAGCAGTCTTGTTAGCAGCACGTGCAAAGTGATCAGAGATAACAACAGGAGAACCGTAAACAGATCCCATGGTACCTTGTACTTTAGCAGCTACGTCAGAACCAACTTCACTGATATCAGAGAAAGCAGGATCATTTACTAGGTTGTAGTACTCTTCCATGTTGACGATGTAAGCAACGTCAGCAGGATTGATACCATACTTACCCATTTCGCCACGAGCAGACATAAGCATAGCAGCAGTAAGGTTCGCAGAACCGTTAACAGCTAAGTCAGTTACAGAAGCAGAATCAGCAGCTAAGAAAGAACCAGATCCGTCAGTACCAGCACCGCCACAAAGACCTACGATTGAAGCATTACCAATAGTGAAAGCGCCATCAATTGCACGAGCGTGAGCACGAGCTAGAGCAGACAAGATCATTGGCAAGATAGTTACAACAACTTGCTCGTCAGTATCAGCAGCAATATAAGTACCAGAGATAAGACGCTTAGCAAGTGCAGTTACTTCACGTAACTCAAACTCGTTAGCAGCTACTTGGGTACGGTTTTCTAAGATACCGTTACCAATTCCGCCTGCAGAGAATGTTGCAAGGTTAGTGTCATCCATCAAAGGAAGTACAGTTGCACCAGAGTTAACCTGTAGCTCTTTAAATAACTGAGCAACACGTTGGTTAAGTTTAACTTCTTCTTCAAAAGTAGTTGAAACGATAGTATCTAAAGTACCAGCGTTAGTGTCAAACTGAACACCTACTTTTTCTTTAAGGTCTTGAGCAAACTTAGTGTCCCAGCCTTTGCCAGTGATTTTACCAAGTACAGAAGCATGGAGGAACTCCTTGCCGAACTTAGTTAGATCGCCACCGCGGTTGCTGAAGCTTTTCTTGCTGTTTTGCATAGCTTCGATTTCGACAGATTTCTCGTCTAGATCTGCTTTATGCTGTGCTAGAATACCAGCAAGGTCAGCATCTTTAGATGCCATTTTTGCTTCCATGTCAGCCATAAGAGCTTCAACGCCAGACTGAATTCCAGTCTTAACTTTGATGTTCTGTGCTTCTACGAAAGATGCTTCTTTGTCAGCTTCGAGTTTCTCAGCTGCTTTTTGCTCGGCCTGCTTCATTGCGATTTTAGCAGCTGTTTCTGCAGCTACCTGTTTCGCAAAAGCTTCCAAGTCGATGTTTTGATTATCCATCTTGATCTCCTGATCTGCGGAATTAATGTCCGCGCTTTTAGGTGTGTTGTCACTAGCTATTCCCGAAGTAATAACTTCATCCTTAGCCAGAG
>Ga0209090_10000826_pt1 | contig 19635 bp, 12 predicted proteins | sample ArcticOcean_MG_C_9_FD_187432 | JGI IMG/M metagenome (GOLD analysis project Ga0209090, IMG submission 187432) | Marine microbial communities from western Arctic Ocean - ArcticOcean_MG_CB2_152 (SPAdes) (version 2) | ecosystem: Environmental > Aquatic > Marine > Oceanic | place: Arctic Ocean... | reverse complement strand
TACAACATCCTCTCTCTCTCTCTCTCTCTCTCTCTATAATCCTACCGCACATCGCGCGATGCCTCTTTTCACTCTCTCATCATCACTATTTTAGGTCCTCATGATCCTATTCATCCCTTTCACCGCGAACGTCATCCCCGCGAACGACTCGCTCACCCTCAGCTGACTCGCCAATCTCGACCTCCCTCCGTCTAAAGGTTCGCTGCACAGCTCTTCGATCTTGTCCAACTCTTCCCCGGTTAACTCCTCTAACTCTTTCCGCACCTCTTCAGGGACGATCACGTGCGCGTCGTGCCCTAACATCGGTGATATTATTGGCACCGCGTGCATCACGTCTCGGTGTTTCGCGAGGACTTTCGAGAGTTGTTCGTTTACTGTCGCGGAGACGGAGTGTCTGGTGCCGTCGAGGATGACTTTGAAGTCCACTGTACTTTTGTTGATATCGGGAGAAGAAGAATAAAAGATCGCAAAAGGTGACGGTCTGCGAAGCAGAAGTCTGTCGGTGAGTCCTCGCGACGAGGATGATGCGACGGAGAAGAGCATGTTTACGTGTAAGTGCGTCTTGGAATGAAGAGAAAAGACTTACTTTTTAGGGGAAATGTGCGTGACAAATTTGACTCTTCTTTCATCTTTCATAGTATGTGGCAGGCGTAAAAAAACGCGGTTTTGCGAGAGCAGATAAAGGATACGTATATATATTGTGTGTGTGTGTGTGTGTGCGTGCGTATTCGTATAATATGGATGCATTCTTTTCGTCTGTCGTGGGGAAGATGTCACAGACAGTCTTTGGACACCAACGACGTTCCGATGATGATGATGATGGGAGGAAGATGGCAGACGATCCCGTAACCGCGATGGCGCAACGACCGGATGAACTCTTCGAGAGAATGAACCCCCCATCATCGAGGGGTGTTTCTGGTGACGATGATGATGATGAAGAAAGTTGCATCGTGCACAAAAACGGGCCAAAATCTTCTCCTTCTTCTTGGATAACAACAACGAGAACAACAAAAATGTGGCTGGAAAACGCTCGAACGCGAACGGAAATCGACCGGAAAACGTGTCACGAGGAGAAAGTCTGGCACAGAAGCGCGCACGTGTGGGTGTTTGATAAGGAGAGGAACCGGGTGCTGTGTCAGAAACGGAGCGAGAAGAAAGATACGTTTCCGGGGATGTGGGATATTTCTGCGGCTGGGCACATCGAGTTTGATCCAGAGAAGCAAGGGAGGAGAAAGAGGAAAAAGAAGAAGATGGAGGGAGAAGTCTCGAGAGGAGGCGAAGGTGAAGGAGAAGAAAAAAGTGACGAGGACGAGTACGAGGAAGAAATAAGCGAGGAGGAACGAATTATGGAAGAGAGGACGCGAAAGAAGAAGAACGCGAAAACATCCGACGGAGACGAAGACGACGAAGATTTCATCCACGAGGCGGACAAACACTCCACGCACCCGAACTCGTCTAGAAATACCGCCGCGAGAGAAATAGCCGAGGAATTAGGAATCAACGTCGATCCGAAGCAGCTCACTTACGCGTTCACTTGCGCGGCAAAACAGGCGGACATGGGCGGATGTAACGCCTACGAAGACGTTTACTTCATGCACGGGGATTCGAGCAAAGACGTCGCGGAAACCTTCCCGTTGCTCGGAAAAGCCGAGGTAGATCAAGTCGCGTGGTTCAGCTGGGAGGCGCTCGTCGCCACGTGGAATAAAGAATATTTCGCCAAAAACAAAACCCGCGCGCGGCCTCGGGAGAGGTTTTTACCGAACGAAAATTCCGTCTCCCCGAAATCCAAATCGCTCCTTTACGAGCACGACAAACGAGAACTCACGAGCGCAAAACTCGTCCCAAGAAACGAACAGTACGTCCACACGTTAGACGAAATGTTCAAATCCGTCGAAATTCTCAGCTCTGGGAAAGTTTCAAACTTGAAATCGAAGTTTGAAAACGCGCGAGACGGGCGTCTCGTTTCGCCGCTGAAAAAGCCGCCGCCGCCCAAGAAGAAGACGAAGAAATAAAAAGCCCCGCGACGAGAGAAAGAGAAAGAGAACGAGAATTTGAGAGAGATCGAGCGTCCACGGTTGGACGCACAATAGTGCGACATTAGAATACTATCGTCGTTTTAAAATGTCCCTCTTTCACTTGCTCTTTTCCTCCACAAAATGTCGTCGATAGTACTACCACTTACTCGTACTCCTATTACTACTCCTATTCATTACAAACGCACCATCGGACCGAGAAAAAGCGTCAGTGCCGCGCGAGGAATGAAAACAACGACAACAACGAACGCTTCCTCTTCCTCTTCTTCATCATCGGCGGTGGCGGACGACGAGAAAAAATCCAAATTGGAAACGAAAACGACGAGCAAAAACACAGACGGCGACGACGGGTACGGCGACTCAAACCGACGGACCATTACACCACCACCACGCCTCAAAGAAGACGCGAGATGGAGAAAATGGATCGGTATGCCGTCCAAAAATTGTCTGGAGTCCATGCCGATAATTTGCGCGCACTGTAACCAAAAACTCACGGCGAGAGATGTCCCCTATGGGGTGGATGTCTCTAGGTATTCATCGAGAAGAAGAAGAAGCAATGTTGAAGATGAGAACGACCAAGAAGAAGAAGAATCAGAGTGGGAATCCATCGTGCGAGCAAAGTTTGTCCAACTTTCGAGAGACGCAGAAACGGACGCGTTTCTTTTGCGATCTTCGCGGCGACCGCGACTCGTCAACACGCACTTGGCGAGGGCGTGTACTCGCTTGCGCGAGAAAGAAGGCAAGTCACTGACCGAGGCGAATGCGATCCTTGGGAGAGGAAAGATGTTCGTTTTGAGTCGTGAGCAGGCGCACGTTTTAGTGGGGAGGAGTTTAATGCATCGCCATCGAGGCGGCGATGAGGGTGGTGAGGGTGATGATGATGAGAACGCCGTCGTCGACGGCGGCGCGTATCTGGATATTGGTTCCGGCGAAGGCGAAGTGGCGAGTAAATTGGGCGAATATTTTGGCACAGTCGTGGCAACCGAGACGAGTCCGGCGATGGTAAAGCGGTGCGCGGAATCGCATAAAGATTGGACGGTGTTGGAAACGGGAACAATCGAGGACGTCTGGGAAAAATTTAAGATGCAAAATGCAAGGGAAGAAGAGGACGGGACGAGCACGAAGAGCGAGGCGGCGAAGAAAAAGGTGCGCGAACTTTTAGACGAAGAAGAAGGAATAGAGACGACAGAACACCAACATCAAGGACGCGGCGGCGGCGGCGGCAAATTCGATTGCATCGGGATGTTCAACGTCCTCGACCGATGCGACCGTCCCTTCACCATGCTCTCGCACGTCCGAAATCTTCTCAAACCGAAAACGGGACTCTTCGTCCTCGCCGTCGTCCTCCCGTTCCGCCCGTTCGTAGAACTCGACGACGGCACGCGCCGCCCACCCTCGAAAAAACTCGACGTCGCCACCCCAACCTCCGCTTGGGAGTACGGCTGCAGAGACTTGTACGAAAACGTCCTCAAACCGAGCGGCTTTGAGATTGAAAAAATCTCGCGAGCGCCGTACGTCAGCGAAGGCGACCATCTCGCCGGAGCGTACGTTTTAGACGACGCCGTCTTTGTTTTGCGAAGAGCTACCGAGGTGTAGAAAGTGTTGGTTTGACCATTCAGAATCATAATTACTAGACTTCTTCTTTGAGAATACTACTACTTGTACTAACGCGTTGTCACTTGTTTCCAAAGGCACCACAAATCTTCATTCTCGTCTCTCTCCTCTGCGCATCGACGTAAACGACTCCTCCTCTTCTCATCTCAAAATGACCAAAACCACCACCCTCACGCTCAGCCAAAAGATCTCCCAGTCCATCACCCCGGTCTTGGTTTGTCAAAACTTACCGTTCGACCGGTACGAACGCACGTGCGCGCATTTGCAACGGCAACTCGCGGTGTACCGGAACGAAACGAACATCGTGCAGATCTATCGACTCGGTCTCGGTTTTGTCTCTTTAGTCGAAGAGACGATGAAGAAACACCACGCGTGGCGAGAAAACGAGAAACGGTTTCAACGGTGGCAACGGGAGGCCGAGGACGTGTGCGGGGAGTTGGAGACGTTGAAAGGGGAGATTAATGCACTGGTGGGGGTGCAAAATTATTCGCATGCAACGTCGACGTTTAAGACGATGAGGCGACCGCCACCGGTGGCGAGAGAAGAAGAGAGGAGCAAGGACGCACAAACGGTGGCGGTAGCGTCGTCGTTGTCGTCGTCGTCGTCCTCAGCGGCGACGGCGACGATGAGAGCAGTAGGGGCAGTAGGCGCGGGAACGGCGGCGTCGACATCGTCGTCGGCGGCGTCGCGACGAACAGAAGGCGCGGCGGCGAAGAGCGGGAAACACTCCTTATTGAGCGGAGAGGTGATTACAGAGAAGGTGAAAGGGCTGGATATAGGGGTGTCTTCGAATAGTACTAATAACAGCAACAGCAACAACAACAATACGGGCGCGAGCGACGCCTCCTTAGGCGGCGGCGAGTATCGGTCGCCGGTGAGGTCTCTCATGGACGACGAAATTGGTTACGGCGGTTACGGTGACGGCGCGTTGAAACCGTCGACTCCTCCACCACCTCCTTCTCGTCCGGTTCCGCCGCCGTCATCGTACGATTCGTACGATTACGTTCCTTCCGCGGGATCGATCGAGTTCCGACCATCCGTCGTCCTCCAACACGCGCAGAAACCGCCTTCCTCTTCAGCCGCCTCCTTGGACCACCTCAAGTTAGACAAACGCCTCGAGCTTTACGGTTTGAAAGAGTTCATCGTGAACGGGGACGGTAACTGTCAGTTTCGAGCGATTAGTGACCAATTATACGGCGACCAATCGCACCACGCTTCCGTGCGAGCGGTAGTTATCGGGCAAATGCGCGCCAGACCGGATCGATACGCCGCCTTCGTAGAATCGCCAAGCGACGACAACCAAAACGATACCACCTCCGAGTTCGCAAACTACCACGCGTACCTCCGCAACATGTCCAAACTCGGATCTTGGGGCGACCACGTCACCCTCCAAGCCGCCTCCGACGCGTTCGGCCTCCCATTTTGCGTCATCACTTCCTACCGCGATAACTTCGTTCTCGAAATTCAGCCGAAAAAACGCAAACATCATCAACGAGTGAATAATAATAATAATAATAACGAGGAGGAAGAGAAAGTGCTCTGGATTTCCTTTTGGTCCGAGGTCCACTACAATAGCTTATACCCCATAGATTCCAGTAAGTTTAGTACATAGAATTTGCGTAAGAGCGAAGTTTCAGCGTTGGTTGAGTTAAAAGGTATTTTTTAATCAAAACTACTGGTACGAGGTAACGTACGTATATCAATACGAGTGTGAAGAAAAGAAAAGAAAAAATCATGAATTCTCTCTTTCTCTCTTTAGTAGTATTACAAGGGTGCGGCGGCTTTAGGACGCGTGCAATTATTCTGATTCGGATTCGGATTCTGATTCTGGCACGTGTAACTCTCCGTGCTCGTATCGCCAAAAGGGTGGGAGAGTGCAGTTGTTGTCGAGGAGGTATTGTAAACACTCGGGGTGGTTGTATTTGTGCGCTTTTCGTACGGCGCGATAGTCCCAAGGCGCTTTGGCGGTTTCGCGCAAGTACTTTAAACAGTCTAATTGGCCGTACTTGGCTGCCAACTCACACGCATATTCGCTATATTGATCATACTTACGCTCAACAAGATATTCGAGTATATGAAGATGACCACTTTCAGCCGCCCATGAGGCAGTATACTCATCCCAAGGCGCTTTGACTTCTTCGTGTAAGTATTTGAGGCACTCGAGATGACCTCCTGAGGCAGCACTTGCACACGCGTCCTCATCGATAGGACACTCATTTACCACGCAATACTTTACCATTTCCAGATTACCTTGATATGCGGCCGTTCTAATCGTCCTTCCATACCATTCACACTTTTTCTCCTCTCGCGCCCACTTGAGCAACTCGAGTTTATTCGTTTTAGCAACTCGACAGCAGAAATCTCTTTCGTCCCATTCTCTGGGCCACAACGATTTATGCTCCCACGCAAACTCCAACGTCGATACCGATGACATCTCTTTCACTTTAAACTTCTTCTTCAAATCACCCGCGCGAGTTGATCTCTTAATCAACTTTCTCGTCTCCGTATTCACCTCGTACAAGAATTTCACATCCGTCGCATTCAACCTCGGGAGAATGTGTTGGAAACAAATATCGTCGCACTTCACGATCAAATCCCACACATCTCTCTGCACAACCTTCCTCTTCCTCGCTCTCGTCATCACGACTCCTTCTCCAGAAGACACCATAACGATGCTCGTTTTTCTCTTTGGTGGTCGAAATGTCGTCTCACATCTGGGGAAACGGTCGAAGAAAATTTCGCTTTTCCCCAAAACACTTGAGTTTTTCCTCAAAAAACAACACGCACGGACCCGACAGTTTGGTCTCCTTCTTGGACGACGATGGATCCTCCTCCTCCTTCTTCTCTGCCACATCGTGCTGCTACGAATACCAAGAGTAGTAGTACTATCGCGTGCAAATTCTTCCTCGCCGGCGCGTGCGCGAAACCCCAGTGCAAGTTCTCGCACGATGCCACCGACGACCAACGACCAACGACTTCTCGGTGTCCGTTTTATAAGAAAGGGAAGCAGAACAGTTGCACGTACGGGGATAAGTGTCGGTACGATCACTGCGTTAACGACATCAACAACAACGCGGGGACGATTCAGACGACGGCGACGGCGCGACGGGAAAGCAGCAGCGGTGATGGTGGTGGTGGTCTCGCGACGACGACGATGAACACGAAAGCGCCGAGTTTTGTACCAACCTTTGGGACCGGAGGAGCGGCGTATTTGAGCCAGCAGATGCAAAGGACGAGTCTCTCGGGGGGGTCGCAGTTAACGTCGTCCTTTGCGGCGGCGTCTTCTTCAGTCGTCGCGGGCGGTGGTGGTGGAGCGAGCGGCGCGTGGCAAAACAGTTCGGTGGAGCACTTGCGCCGGAGCGGAACGACGGAGGAAGCCGCGGAAGAGTTCGGGGGAGACGGCGGGGACGATTGGGGGTACGAGGACGAGTATGGGAACTGGGTGAGCTTTAATACCGGGGAAGGAGAGGACATGTCGGATTTTGTAGCGGCGCAGTTACCGGACGATGACGATTTGTTCTTGGGGATGACGGCGAGTAGCGGCGATTTGCAGGAGTATCAACAACAACAACCACAACAACAACCACAACTACAACAACTACAACAACGCGTTGCCGGTGGCGATGGATACGGGTACTACGATCAACACGGCCAATGGGTCAACATCGAAGATCCGCAAAGTCAGGCGTTTTTAGAGCAACAGTATCAGTTACAACAACAGCAGCAGCAGCAACAACAACATCAACATTATCATCACTTTCAACAACAACAACAACAACAACAACAACAACAACAACAGAGACAAGTTCCCAGGGACGTAAATGCCATGTTCCGCCCCCTAGAAGTAGGAAACGCGTCGGACCAATCGTACGATCAGCAAAGATCTTTTGATGCGCAAATTGAATGCTCTATATGCTTGGAAAGAGTCGCGGATGAATCTCGCCCGTTTTCGGCGAGACGGTTTGGTTTGTTGGATAAATGCGACCACAGTTTTTGCTTATCGTGTATTCGCGGATGGCGAGATGGGGGCGTTCAAGGTAAAGAAGCTGGTGCGATCGCGACCGAACAGGCGAGAATGTGTCCGATTTGTCGCGTCAACTCTTTCTTCATCACGCCGAGCGCTCACTTTCCACGCACGCCGGAGGAGAAAGAAGAGATTTTGAAAAACTATTTGAGCAAAATGAAACAAATTCCGTGCAAGCATTACAACAACGGTCGCTGTCCGTTTGGGACGAGCTGCTTTTATTCGCACGGATCAGGAGAGGTAGGTCGATATTGGGGTGAGGAAAACGACGACGGCGGGGGAAGAGCTACACATTTTGACAACGCCGACTTTGGCGGATTACCTCGACGTTTCGAAAAAGGTAGGAGGAGGAGGAAGTCGATGAAGATACGGCTCCTTCGGACACGAGCGAGATACTTGTATTCTAAAAACAAAAACAGTTGTACTACCACATTATATCAAAATACACGAAGACAAAGAACAGTTGTATTCCTATCAAGTTTTTTCTTCTTTTGTAGCGTGATGTTTTTATGTATATTCAATTAAATAATGTGATTAAGTTAAGTTGTTTAAGTTGTTCGGTGACATCTCTCTAATGATATATTATTCCACGTGGTACGCCAAGTTTTGCCCCAACCACTTCTCAACGGTAGCCACGTCCATTCCTTTTCTCGAGGCGTATTCTTCCACTTGGTCCTTCTCAATCTTACCAACATTGAAGTATTCTGCAGATTTACCGCCAAAGTATAAGCCAGACACAGAGGCCGCCGGCAGCATGGCGAAGGACTCCGTCAACTCGACGCCAATCTCTTCCTTACATTTCATCAAATCCCACATCTGGGCCTTCTCGGTGTGATCAGGTTGCGACGGATACCCCGGCGCTGGGCGAATGCCTTGGTACTTTACCTTCAACAAGTCATCAGCGTTGAGAGATTCATCCGGTGCGTATCCCCAGTGATCTTTACGAACTTGAGCGTGGAGTAATTCCGCGAATGCTTCGGCTAAACGATCAGCTAAAGCCTCCGCCATAATGTACGAGTAGTCGTCGTTGTTCTTTTTGAAAGACTGTGTCAACTTGTCCAAACCCAGACCAGCCGTGCAGACAAACATGCCGAGATAATCGGTAACGTTAGAATCTTTCGGTGCGATAAAGTCAGACAAAGCCATGTACGGTTCTTCAGTATCTTTTTCAGCTTGCTGACGAATCGTGTGGAACGAGCAGCGCTTGCCGGAAGCGGCGTCCTCGCCGTTGTAAACTTCGATATCGTCACCGACGGCGTTGCACGCGTAGAACGCGAGCAAACCGTTCAATGTCAACTGTTTCTGGTTTTTCATTTGATCTAACATCGCGTTTGCCTCATCGAATAGCTTTTTTGCCTCCTTCCCGACGTTTTCGTCGTTGAAAATTTTCGGGTAGCCTCTGTTCGGGTATCGGCCTCTAAGTTGCCAGACTTGAAAGAATGGGTTCCAATCAATGTACGGGATCACGTCAGCAATCGGGACGTCCTTCAATGCCTTCGTACCTAAAAACTTCGGCTTTACTGGTTTGTGCTCCGCGGAGGAGAAATCTGGCAACGTGACCGTCTCTCGCGCTTTCGCGAGGGATAAGTACTTTCGATCTTCGAGACCGGCGAAGAATTCCTCGCGCATCTCCTCGTACGTTTCTTTGATATCATCCAAAAACTCCGGACGTTTTTGCATATCCATGAGAGTTTGAGCAACTGGGACGGCTCTAGACGCATCAAGAACGTGAACGACACCGCCAGAGTACACTGGGGCCATTTTGACCGCCGTGTGCATCTTGGATGTCGTCGCACCACCGATGAGTAACGGAATCTTCAAACCAGCTTTTTCCATCTCTTTCCCAACTGTCACCATCTCGTCCAAAGATGGAGTGATGAGACCGGATAATCCGAGAATATCGGCGTTGTTTTCTTTCACGGCATCAAGGATAGTTTGGCATGGACACATTACGCCAATATCTATGACTTTGAAGTTGTTGCACCCCAAGACAACGGCGACGATGTTCTTCCCGATATCGTGCACGTCACCCTTCACAGTTGCAATCAAGAACGTCCCGGCACTAGAGCTCGAAGTATCGCCGGCGGCATCTTTCGCCGCCTGCATATACGGAAGCAAGTGTCCGACAGATTTCTTCATTACTCTTGCTGATTTGATTACTTGCGGCAAAAACATTTTCCCGGCACCAAACAAATCCCCGACTACGTTCATGCCATCCATGAGCGGTCCTTCAATGATCTCAAGGCAGGATGCAAACGAACCAGACGTTCGGCACTCTTCGGTATCGGCGATGCAGAACTCATCGATACCATGCACGAGAGCATACTCGAGACGTTTACCGACTTTTTCGTTTCTCCAAGCCTTTTTGTTATCTTTCTTTTTCGCCGCACCGCCGGCAGCTTGGCCTTTGCGGCAGAGGTTGCACGGTCCAGATTTCGGGTCTAAAGTCGCCGCGAATTGAAGCATTCTCTCCGTCGCGTTCGAACATCGGTTCAACAAAACGTCCTCGATGTACTCCAAAAGCTCCTTGTCGATGTTTTCATAAACATCTTCTTCAACCTGAGCGGCGTTGACGATACCCATATCCATGCCGGCTTTGCACGCGTAGTACAAAAACGCCGAGTGGAATCCTCTTCGAACAGGCTCGTTCCCTCGAAACGAAAACGCCAAGTTCGAAACGCCACCAGAAATCTTACATCCAGGGCACAAACGCTTAATCTCACGCGTCGCGTTGATAAAGTCAACCGCGTAGTTGTTGTGCTCTTCCATGCCGGTACCGATGGTAAGAATATTCGGGTCAAAGATGATATCTTGCGGGTTGAAGCCAACCTCTTCGACGAGTAACTTGAACGCTCGGCAACAGATGCGAACCTTCTCCGCTTCAGTAGCCGCTTGACCCTCCTCGTCGAATGCCATGACAACCACCGCGGCGCCGTGCGCCTTGACGAGAGCCGCATCCTTCAAGAATTGATCTTGACCAGCCTTCAAAGAAATAGAGTTCATGATGCATTTACCTTGCGAACACTTCAAACCAGCTTCGACGACATCAAATTTACTCGAGTCGATCATAAACGGCACTTTAGAAGCATCCGGCTCAGAAACTAACAAATTCACAAACTTAGTCATCGCGGATTTACCGTCGATTAAACCGTCGTCCATGTTGATGTCAATCACGTGCGCACCATTTTCAACTTGCTTCAACGCAATCGCCAAAGCTTTCTCGAAGTTACCATCGACGACAGCCTTCTTGAAGATGCTCGAACCGGCAACGTTGCACCTTTCGCCCAAGTTGATGAACGATTTGCGCATGTCCTTCTCGTTCGGATCGTAGTTAAACGGCAACAAACCGGATAAACGCATTTGCTCCGGAACGTCGTGGCGTTGTCTTGGTTTGTACTTCGCCCCGAGTTCGGCCAAACTCGCAATGTGCTCAGCCGTAGTCCCACAGCATCCACCGATGGCGTTCAACAAGTTTTTCTCAAAGAACGTCTCACAATCCTTGGCCATTTCTGGACCTTTTTGATCGTAGCCGCCCATGGCGTTTGGCAAACCGGCGTTCGGGTAAGCAAAGACCCAGCAATCCGCGCATTTCGACAAGTTGTCAATGTACGGAACCATATCTTGAGCACCCAAGGCGCAATTCAAACCAATCGCGATCGGTTTCGCGTGCGAAACGGAGTTCCAAAACGCCTCGTTCGTTTGACCGGACAAAGTACGGCCAGAGTTATCGACGATGGTACCGGAAACGAAAACCGGGATTTTCTTTCCCCAGTCTTCGAAGTACTTGTTCACCGCAAACAAAGCCGCTTTGGCGTTCAGCGTATCAAAGATAGTTTCCACCAAAAGAACATCCACGCCACCTTCAATCAACGCCTCCGTTTGCTCGTAATACGCTTCGACAATCTCATCAAAAGTACACGCGCGAAACGCCGGGTTCTCCACAGACGGACTCACCGACAACGTACGATTCGTCGGGCCAATAGCACCAGCCGCAAATCTCGGCTTAGACGGATCCTTCTTAGTGAACTCAACGCAGCATTCTTTGGCCAACTTCGCCGCCGCGACGTTGATGTCCCAAACGTCTTGTTTCCTATCCAAAGCGTAATCCGCCTGAGAAATCATAGTCGCGTTGAAAGTGTTCGTCTCGATAATATCAGCACCAGCCGCCAAGTACGCAGAGTGAATCTCCTTGATAACATCCGGTCGAGTCAAAACCAAAATATCGTTGTTGCCTTTCAAATCGTTCTCGTGGTCTTTGTACCTCTCCGCACGGAAATCCTCCTCCTTCAACTTGTACGCTTGAACGGACGTTCCCATCGCGCCGTCGATGATCATGACCCGCTCAGACATGATTTTATCGATAACCGCAAACGCGTCGGACTTGGGAAGTGGATCCACCCACTTATTGTACGTCGGAACCGCGCTCAACCCGCTCGTCTTTGCCGCAATTTGTGGATACTTCTCCTCGTACGTCATCTCCGCCTCGGGGTCGATCGGCTCTTCCCAGTCTCTCAAGTTCATCGCTTTCAAAGCGTACGAACCTAAAATCCCAACCGGAATGGACAAGACCGCCATCGCTGCCAAGACGATCGCGAGGAGTAAAATCGCCGGCGCGAGACCGAGAATATACAACGTCGCTTTTTGCGGATCACGCTTCATGAGGTTCAGCGCTTTCTGGTAGTTCACCTTCGCGGAGACGAGAGGTAACTTCGCCATCTTTTCTCTCTTTACTCTTTAAAAATTAATATAAACGAACGCAACAAACCTCTCTCTCTTTTCTCCGGGGTTTTCGTCTTCACGTGTCCAAACAACAACGCGTACAACAGAGAGAGAACGCGTCTCGCTCGATATGAAGCAAATCCCGATGGGTTTCTGAACGATGGGTTTATCCTCCGGAAACGACGGCCACGAAAACGACAAAAAAAACCTAAACACTAATCGAGTTTTGTTTTTTTTTCCTCTTCTGTGTTTTACAGAGAGAAGACTGACTGTGGTGGCAACTATATGTATAATAGAGTACGAGGAGTATATAATAATGGCAGAAAAGTAGTACTTTGCGTCGTGTGCAACAAAAAAGCGCCAACAAAACTATTTACCACGCGTCTATTTTCTTCCTCCCTCTTCCGATGGGCGCGACTTGTTTCGCTTGCTCCAATCGTTTCTTTTGGAACTTTTGCTGCCTCTCTCGAAAGATGTGCGGGATATCCTTCCCGGTTCTTTTCATTTCTTCCTTGTAGGAGGATAAAACCGCTCGGACGTCGGCGACGCCGAGACGAACTATGGATTCTAGAAACGGCATGAGGTCGAGCAATGCGGTATCGGTCGAACCGTCTTCGTATCTCCAAGGCTGAATCGGAATGACGTTTTCCGGGTTCATTTCCGCCGATTTTGGTTTCGAACTTATGTACAATACCCTCTCCATATCCCTGTTTAACTTGGATAAATCTCTTATGTATTCTCCGTGTTTATATTGCGCCGATTCTCTATATAAACGGTGCGTGACGTACCGTTTTGGGTCCAACCGTTCTAAAATCGGCTCACCGTACGTCAAGAGTTGGTCGGTGAATACAACCATCTCGTAAAATTGCGCCAAGTGCTCTAAAAACGGATCCACTCCCGGTCGCTTAAACACTCGCCACCCTCTCTCTCTGTTCCAATTCGAGTTAATCAAGGTGTCGTCCAAATCCAAAACTAAAGTGTGAGGAATATACATCGCGTCCGGAGGATGGTCCGGCAACAACTTATCGCTAATCGGGTCTAAATAATGGCTCGATTTCTCATCGATAAACTGGCGAAACTCCAGCAAATATTCCGCGAACCGTTGCGCTCCCGGTACCGCGATTTCTTTCTCAAAATCTTTCCCCTTCACTTTCTTCTCCAACTCTTCGGTCGTATGCACGTAATACGACGCGCCGGCTACGGCGGCTACCGCGGTGGCGCACACCAGCGCCACCGCCGAGAGGAAATCAAAAGCTTGACCGATGGGACCTTTCGGTTTCGCATTCGCCGGATTCTCCGGATCTTCTTCTCCTTCTTCTTCTTCTTCGAGAATCGTCGTCGATGACGACGACGACGACGATGGTGACGACGTCATCGTCGTTTTTGCTCTCCGCTGATGATTATGATGATTATGATGATGAAAATCTCGCGCCGCGTAAGTTCGTTCTCGTTCTCTCTCTAAAAATGTTCTCGAACAATAATGTTGGCTCGCCGCCGTCGTTGAAGAAGAAGAAAAACTCCGTCGTCGTCGTGCGCCGCTCGGATGATGAGACGAAGACGCAACGGGAGCAGCGGAAGGAGACCCCCCGTCCCCCTCCGCAAAAGCAACCCCGTCGCTCCTCCTCCACCGCGGAGTATGATGCGCGTTCGTCGTCGTCGCCGAAGAAGAATTAGAGCGCAAAAATTCTCCCCCGACGGGGATGGAAGAAGAAGAAGAACAAGAATGCATTTGGACGATGGATGCGAGGAGACGCCTCCTCGCGCCTCGTCGCATCATCATCTCTCTCTCTTGTTCTCTTTCTGTGTGCAAAAGTCTGTGTTATTAGTGCTGTGTGTAGAAAAGCAAACGAAGCGAATGAGGAGTTTTGGAGTGTTTTCCGCTCGTTTGGAATGGAGAAAAAGCAGGTTTTAAATTCACTTTCTTTGTCGCCACTTTCTGAGACGCAGAGAGAGAGAGAGAGAGAGCACACACCGACGACTTTATATCGGCGACGCTCACCACGGTCGCGAGAGGAAGGCGCGCGCTGCTTTTCTGCGTTTCTCTGAGAGAGAGAGAGAGAGAAAGAAAGTGAATTGAACGAACTCTCTCTCGGGAAAGTGCACGAGATGGGGAACAACAACAGCACGCAGAACAACACCCGAGGAGGAGGAGGGCCGGAGGAGAACGACGACACCTCTTCCCTCGAAGGCGCTTTTTCGCAAGGCGGTGGGTCGAGTCATCACAGCACGTACGAACACGGACCGGTGACGCAAACCGTACCGATCCCGGGGGCGCAAAGTTCGCACTTGAATAACATCACCGGTGGGGGGTTTGGAGGCGGGAGAGGAGGAGGAGGAGAAGCGCTGGAGCCGGCGCTGGTGCCAGTCGCCATCACGTGTAAGTCATGTTTTTCGCGTTCATTAGAGTTTAGTATGCGACGTTCCTTTCGAAGTCGTCGTTTACGCCGTCGTCCTCTTCGTTAGGGGGTGTTTTTACCCTAGATGTGTCTTTTGTGTTCGCGAGCGGTTGGTACGGACGACGCGCTTTGGCCGATGGCGGTTTTTCAAAAGGAAGCGTGTACTCTCGTTCTTAATTCTTCTCGTGTTATTTTTACTCACGCTCTCGCATCTCTCTCTCTCTCTCTCTGTGTGTGTGTTTGTCTACCCTTCGCGCATTTTTAAAACGAACAGGGACGCAAGGCGGTTCGGTCGTGGAAGTCGAACTCTCCTTCGACGGATGGCAAACACGGACGCAGCTCCATCGGTCTGGGAATAGAGAGTTTTCGGTGATTAAATCGTTTCCACCTGGGGTGTATCAGTATAAATTTATCGTCGATGGAGAGTGGATGTACGCGCCGGATCAGCCGGCGATGTACGACGAGATGGGGAACGTGAACAACGTGTTGGAGGTGCAAGAGTACGTGCCGGAAATTTTAGATAATTTGGACCATTTCGCGGTACCAAGTAGTCCGAAGGAGAGTTACGACGATTATTTGTTTTACGGGGAGGATTTTAGTAAAGAACCGCCGGCGATGCCGCCGCAGTTGAAGTTGACGTTGTTGAATATGCCGCCGATTCCGTACGCGCCGAATTTGTTGCCCAGGCCGCAACACGTGGTGTTGAATCACGCGTACGTAGATCAGAGTAAGGCGAACCAAGGATTGAGCGTGATTGGAACGACGCATAGATATAGGGCAAAGTACGTAACGATAGTGTTAATGAAATCCTCGAACTCTCAAGATTGTTGATGACGAGGGGATTGATTTAGTTTTTGTATTTGAAAGTTTTAGCACACAACACAAATTTTTCAACTAGACGCATTCCGCATTTTTGCATCGTTCCGCGCATTCGTCCGAGAACTCGTACACGAAACTAGACGCATCGTTTGGGCACGTCCAACCTTCGTTCGCGAAGAACGATTCACCTGTTACTTCGTCGATTCTTTCCTTAAAAAACGCGTGCTTCTCAATCCGCGCAACGTCCAAACGGCGATCGGGGGTCCACTGTAAAAGCCTTCGAATTAAACGAAGCGCCCAGGCGTTGGGTAATCCAAGTCGCAACGGGTCGCGGAGCTTGATTCTTCGCATGATATTTTCTTCGAGACAAGCGCCAGAATACACGTTACCGTTACCGCGGTTATCGATATCTTCCTTATTATCTTCGCTCTGTTCTTCGTTTGATTCGCCAGGACGAGGATACTTCGCGTCGTCTCGAACGCTCGATTCAACGCCACTTTTTACGCCAAAGTTAGCGTAGGACGGCGCAATACACATAGATAACATTGCTCTAATTCTGTTATATGCCAGTCGTGTTTCCGCGCTCGCATCGCGCAATGAATCGTCCCGTCGTAATCGCTCTCTCTTGCCGGCATCGCTCGTCGTCGCGAAACCGTTGTCGTCCCAAACGCGTGAAGTTCCTAGAGCTAAAACCTCCAAGTATACAATCCCAAGCGACCACGCGTCATACATTTTATACTTCTTAATATCAAACGACGAGAGCGTGTGATGCTCGGGGTGTTGATTTTTCGCGCGAAATAAGGACTCGGGAGGTGCGAAATCAGGCGTTTCTTGATCCGAGTTCGGCCCGAGCGGACCAAACAACGTATCGAAGGATCCCGCATCCACCGCAGATCCAAAGTCGCCTATGCGCACATCGCTAACCGCGACCGTCGAGGAAAAAATGGCGGAGGAGGACGGAGAAGTTCCGGTATCGCCGTTTTCAAATGCTATGAAAACGTTCGCGGGCTTGATGTCGCGATGCGCCACGTTCGATTGGTGTACTTTCGCAACACCGCGCGCGATTTCGAGCAAAATTTCACGCAAAGCATCTCTTTGGGGGAAAGAAGTAGGCGACGTGGAAGCGTTTTCATCTCTCGAGCTACCCGAAGTTTCATTCTGGCGTGCACTAAGAATCTCGTTTCTCGTTCTTCTCCCGTTTTCATCGGCAATTTTGCGCTGCTCGATCCACCACTCTGACGGTCGCAACATTCCGCCTTGACCTTCTTCGTACATCAACCGATCCAACGAAGTTCCTTCGTCTCTAAACGCTAACCATAACTCCTTTTCTTCGGAAGATGACGAATCTGGCGTTGTCGTTGTCGTTTCGAATGCGCGATGAAAACGAGCGACATTTGGAGTTACGTCACAAAATAAATTTCCAAAGTACATTTCTCGGCTTCCAGATCTCCGCGCATCGTCTCCTCTTTCGACAAATATGCGTTTAATGACGAAAGAAGAACTCGCATCATTCTCTTCGAAATCGCTCGAATCGCTCTCCAGACTCACATCATTTGCGCTCGTGCGACATTGTGGCGTGAGTGTGCCGACGTCGAAATCTGTCGCTCGCCACACTTCACCAAAATGACCTTTGGCGAATACTCTTTTACGGTTCGAGCGCGTAGTATCTTCGTGTTGCGCAGATGTCGATGTAGGTACGAGCACGACATCCTCTTTCAACTCTCCTTCTTTCTCTTCTTCTTCTTCCACTGGTGCCGTTGAGAAGAACACGGAGGATATGCCGCTCTTCGCGCGAAGCCACCAATTCGAAAGAACTCCATCGGGAGGCGGCGTTTCCACTTTCATCGCGGCTCTTTTTATGTGCTCGCGCGAGGAAGCTGGCGCAACCATGAGCATTGCAAACGCTTTATCCGCGTCTGTCAATTTGATCATTTGTTTTTGCGCTTCTCCCACACTATTTCCCTCGGGCAATGCGCCGGATGCCGAAGAAAAATAGCTTCCATCAAAGTCAAAATATTCGCCGTATTCGTATAAATCAACGTTCCAAGGAATTTCTATGGCCTCTGAATAGGACTGGTATCCTTCGCCTCCCACGATATACTTTTGCACGATGTCTGATCCTACTCTTTCCTCTCTCTCGTCTTGTTCGTTGCCGAGCAAGACACCGTCGTGATAATTTTTTATTGGACCGTTACTCAATGCGACGATTTCGTTCAACCGAAAGGCGTTGGCGATTACCGTACCGGGCTTCGGGTCGATTGAAAAAATGCGGCCGTCGTTCCGGCGCCGATCGGCAACCGTGAGGCGGTTTGCGTCCGCTTCATTTTCGGCGCGTGATGTTTCGATCTTAGCGTACAGGATCTCTTCTTTTTCTTCTGAATTTAACGGTATAGGCTCTTCCGCGACATCTGGGAACTTAATGGCTGCTACCGCTACGTTGTCTTTGCTTCCCATCGCGATTGCCATTTCACACGTCAATCGAGCGTTCTTTGCCATATCGATATTTTCTCCATAACTTCGGATGTCCGCCCAAGCTTCTATTGGAAATACCTTTTCATCTGGTTCGAGCTCGACTTCGCCGTCGACTTTCAATTCCACCAGATTGCTGTTAAATATATCATTCTCTGGCGGTTGTTCGTTACTATTGAACGCCTCGTCGTCCTCCGGACTCGTTTCATGCTCCTTTGCCTTCGCGTCTTTGATAGCATTCATCCGATTTGGCACCGGTTTCAATGCAATCGTTGTCGTTTCTAAACGAGATCGTCTTCGTTTAATGCGTCTTCTCACGGTGGCCGTGTCCAAATCTCCAAATAAAATCTCGCACAGTTCGTTCATGAACTGTCCGCTTTCCCCCTCGTCTTCTGCTTTTTCGATGACGCCGTCCGACACGAGAACGATTCCACGTATTCTTCTTCTCGCCCGACTCTTTCTCTTTGGAATCGGCGAGGACGATGGAGAAGAAGAAACAGACAACGAATCCTTCTCTCCATCTCCGCTACTACCCTCTCGTCTCCTTTTTCTAATTTCTTCCGCGCGTTCGCGAGGATTACTCGCGTATTCTAAACCCCTACCGCTATTACTACTACTCTCTTCCTTCTCCCCCTCCTCATCCCACCTCTCCGCGAATTCCTCAAAACGCACCGTCCTTGTTTCCGCTTTTGCTCCGCCAACTCCTCGGCTTTCAAAATCCCCCAACGCCCGGGTGACCAAAATCCCTTCCGCTCGGTCCCCGGTCACGACGCCGCCCATCTTCCTTACCCTTTCCGCTTCCTCCAAACTCGCTTTCACCGTGTGATCCCTCGTGATCACCTTTGCCTCGTTTCGAGTGCTTTCACACGCGTACGCTCTCGAATCTCCAACCCACGCGAACGAGGCGCGGGACAAATCGGGAGAAATCAGAGCGACCAACGCCGTCGATCCGCCAACGCGCAAACCACCCCCCGCCGAAGCGTCTGGGTTGGCGCCGGCGCCATCCGTCATCTTCCTCTCGATGGTCTCGTGAACGTCTCGCAACGCCATCTCCAACGCCCGTCGTTCCCTTCTTTCTTCCATCTCCACGTTATCCTCGTCGCCCGTCGTGCTCATCTCACCCTTCGCAGAATAGTCGTCGTCCTTCTTAAAACGTCCTTCCTCTTTCTCGAAAAGTCTCCGCTCCACGCTCTCCGCGACGAGTTTCCTCGCCTGCGAGCTCACGAAGCGCCCGTCGTGTCCATCAAACACCGCCGCGACCAAAAACTGCTTTTTACGAACCATTCTTTCTCCTCCCTCTTCTTCGAGTTCCCTTGTTGCTTCTATTGTAGCGCACAACGTTTCGTCCTCGTTGGACGCGCGTCGACCTTTCGCGTTCGCGTGGAAACATCTTCCGACTTCTTCATCTTCTTCTTCTTTGTTGTTGTTGTTGTTAGGGGATGCGATGCCGTTGACAACAACAACACAACAACACAGAATGAAAATACGCGACCACGCGAGATGGTGCGACGACCGCATAGTCGTTTCCTCGCAGCAGCACAAGCGCGCCTCTTTTTCGTCC
>Ga0209090_10000822_pt1 | contig 19656 bp, 16 predicted proteins | sample ArcticOcean_MG_C_9_FD_187432 | JGI IMG/M metagenome (GOLD analysis project Ga0209090, IMG submission 187432) | Marine microbial communities from western Arctic Ocean - ArcticOcean_MG_CB2_152 (SPAdes) (version 2) | ecosystem: Environmental > Aquatic > Marine > Oceanic | place: Arctic Ocean... | reverse complement strand
TCTAGTATTGACCTAGTGTCATTCTATATACTGGTGCTAATTGCTCTGCACTATTGCATTGATAGAAATGTTCTAGTATTCTTGCACTAAATCCACCAAACTCAAATTGTTTAGTACCTGATTGTATGTTGAACTTAGTATTACATAATCCAATCCACCTTGATTTCTCTTGGCTATTTAACTGTTTTATTGTCATAATATTACTTTCCTTTTTATTGTTATTAATATAGTTATTTAATATAAACTGTGCAAGTTCTCTTACTTGCTACATTGTTTTACTCGTAGGGTATTAGATGTATAAGGACACGAATGTCCCTATACACCAATACAATCACTTAATCCCTATGACTTAACAACATTGGGTACGACTTTATGATATGTTACTTTCACATTGTCCTTACCGAATGTAGCATTAGTAGTCCCTGGTCCTGAAGCTATCTTAAGTCCCTTCTGCAACAGGAAGCACTTCTCAGATATCTCTTGTCTAGCTTTATCGTTCATCGCTATGTAATCTTCACCGTCTTCATCGTGCATTACAACTATACTATCATATAAATCAACTCGTGTAACAGTATCTGTGAAGTATGTCTTAGGTATGTTTCCTTTGTTTGGACTATCTTTCTCTGAAGCATTATACCCTTGTCTTTTTAAGCTTACTAACATAATTATACTCTCTTTCTTTATTGTTTATCTTTATTATTACATCTTTAATAGATGTCTATAATAGAAGGGGGGTTTTTCTCTAGTTCCTAACGAAATGCTAACGAATGATAAATCTCAACGGAATATAAGATTTGCAACAAGATAAGAAGGGGTGTAGGTTTACTATATATCACCCACATACATTCTAATTCTATTTTTCAACTCAACTATTGACTTTTATGGAAAAGTTCTTGTAAATTATGAGATGAAGCGTAGAAAAAATATTTTAGAAAAATATGACAAAACTAAGAATCAGTGGGTTCAGGTATCTGTATCCGATGCAAGTGAAGAAGCATTAAGAATATTTGATATCATGGAAGCACATCTTGAAATTGCTACGGTAGAAGAAGAAATAAAAATGGATATAAACACAAAAGATAAAGATTAGGACTATTAGCTAATCTAATACGGTAAGTATACCTACGTATTAATTAGCTAATAGATTATCTTATTTATACCCTACATTAAATATTGGAGAAGAATATGAAGCATAATAATGATTTCAGGTTTGATTTAGACTATGGTAAAGAAGGGGAAGGGATGATGCATAAGATGTTAGCTGGAAAAGAAGGCTATAGAGTAGAAGTAAAAAGAGATAGACAAGCTCATAGAACAAACAATCTATACTTTGAATATGAATCTAGAAATGAACCGTCTGGTATTGCTAGCACAGAAGCAGACTACTATGGTTATTTTATAACCGATACTTTCTGCTTTATTATGAAAGTAGATGTGTTAAAAGAAAAGCTACGAAGATTGATAAGAGAAAAAAAAGTAATTAATCACAGACAACCTGGAGGTGACAATAATACCTCTCTGGGAGTATTAGTGAGTATAAACAACTTTATGGAGAAAGTATGAAGAAACCTAAACAGAAGATGACACAGAAAGAGATGTTAAACATTATTGATGGGTTGATGTTAGAGATATCGCAAGTAAAGATGCTTGCTTATAACACCGATAAATTAATAACAGAGTACATTACCTTCAAGAAAGAGCAAGGGGATTTTAAAATGTACCTACAATCAAAGTATGAACCCAATGATAAAGATAACAAAGAAATTAAAGAAAAATAACTTTAAACCAGTAGTGTATGTAGTGTACAAGAAGGAAGAAGCTGACGCTAATAACTTTACATACAAGCATTGGTCTAAGTGTAAGCCAGGAGAATTTGGTATATCAGACGATGATTACGTGTCAGAGTGCATCTATCGTAAGGATTACAAAGGTAAGGTAGAGTATACGTACCCATTTGGTAGACAATGGGATACTAAACATGGTGTTCTTGAGTTTGAGCCACATTATAATTCAAATAACTTTAGTACGGTGTCTACTAAGAGCTATAATGACTTAGAGGTACAAAAGAAAGGTGCAGACATAGCTATGGATGCTTATATAGCGTACAAGGTTGCAGGATTACAACCAGATTGGGCTCAAATAGGTACATTGTACCGCCCAGACCAAGATAATCCCGTTATTGCAGCTAAAAGATTATTTAAAACTAAACAGGTGAAAAAGATGATACAAGATAAACTAAAAGATATTCTTATTGATAGAGAAATTGATGAAGGATTCGTATTGGATGTGATTAAAGACGCTATTGAGGTAGCAAAGGTAAAAGAAGACCCAGGTAATATGATTCGTGCCGCCAAAGAGTTAGGTGATTTCTTAGATATGAAGCCTAAGCAAAAAGAAATAACGGAATCCCTAGAGATTGATATGTCACATCAGATACAAGACTCTTATAAAAAACAGACTAAGAAATTAAAAGCAACACAAACGAGAAAGATAGATGAAGAAGACAATCAAGATAACGGGTAAGAAGAACAATCTGAATGAGTTCCTAGCGGTACTATTAGCTGTGGCAGAAGATTGGGGAATAACCGTTATTATCAAGGAAGACTAATGGATAAGAAAAAAATGATGTTAGAGATGCAACAGGATATGTTGTTATTTGGCCGCATGGTGATGCCTAATATGTTTAGTTCAGAATCACCACCATTTCATTATGACTTGACAAAAGCCTTGATAGACCCAGATGATAGGCAGATTAATATCATAGCTCCACGTGGACACGCTAAGAGTTCGGTGGCAGCAGGTATTTATCCTTTATGGCACTTGATGTTTCAACCTGGTGTTAAAGTGATTGTGTTGGTATCTCGTACTCAGGGTCACGCCACCAAGCTATTAGGAACAATTAAGGATGTATTAGATTATTCTCCTGAGTTCAGACACTTCTTTGGATACTGGGGAATGCAGTCTGCTAAGAAATGGACGAACACAGAGATAGAATTAAAAGATGGTAGCTTAATTATATGTAAAGGTACGGGTCAACAGATTCGTGGAATCAAGCATGGGAATCAACGACCGACATTACTTATTTTAGATGACCCAGAAGATGAGAACAACACTAAGACTTCAGAGGCAATGGAGTACAATCTACGTTGGCTACTACAATCTGGTGTTCCATCCCTTGACCCAATGAATGGACAGATATGTGTTATTGGTACTCCTCAGCATGAACGATGTTTAGTAGAAACACTAAAAGAGATGAAAGGGTGGAATACACTAGAGTTTAGGCCAGACCTAGAAAATAAGATTGCTCTATGGCCTGAAGTATGGGGAATTGAAAAGTTACTGCAAAAGAAAGAAGAATTAGAAAGTATTAATAGGTTATCTGTATTTTACAGGGAATACCTATGTCAGATTGTTGGTGATGAAGATAACTTATTTAGGAAGGATGACTTTCAATCGTGGGAAGGAACCGTTGAAAAAGATGAGCAAGGGTTGTCGACCCTCGTTCTGACAAACCTTAATGGTTTGGAAGTAAACGAGAGGAGACCTGTAAACGTGTTTACTGGTGTCGACCCTGCATCTAGCACGAAGAAAGGTGCTGACTTTTCTGTTATATTTAATATAGGTATCGATAAAGACTTTAATAGATTTATATTACCCTACTATAGAAAAAGAGCTACGCCTCTAGATTTAGCTGACGCTATCATTAATAACTTTAAACAATATAAAAGTACTAAGACTCGTATTGAGTCTGTGGGTTATCAAGAGATGTTACGTCAATATATTAAAGAACAAGCTGAACAGATGGGGATGTTTATCCCTGGATTAGAAATAAAAGAAAACCCTCGTACCTCTAAGAACTATAGACTAGAAAGCTTACAGCCTATTTTTGCAAACAAGAAAGTATACATTCAATCTAATATGCAAGCATTTAAAGATGAACTACTACTATATCCTCGTGGTAAGCATGATGATTTACTAGATGGATTCTTTTATGCTAATAAAAATTGTTATAGACCTGCACACAAAGAAATGGGTGAAAAACAAAAGAAAGAAGAATGGTATACAAGAAAAAAACCTAAGTCTTGGAAATTATTTTAATAATCCTTGACATTTAGCTAAAAAATCACGTAATTTCACTGTACTACATTTATGGATAAAAACAAGTACTTTTTTAATTTTAACGAATTTATTAATAAGTTAGATATATTAGATAAGGTAGAAATACCGAAGGGTTACAAACAAATAGATGCCAAAAAAGATTCAAAAAAGAACTCAAAGCACAAGAACTCAAGGAAGAGATGACCTAAAGCTTGTATTCGATATTGATTCAGGAGCCATTAATCCAGAAAAAACACCGATAGAAGTAGAAGAAACTAGGGAAATATTCAATGATTATAGAAGTGCAAGAGAAGTATGGGCACAAAAATTTCAAGAAGCAGTAGAATTTAGAGCTGGAGCTCAATGGACCAACGAAGAAAAAGAAGTGCTAGAAGCTCGTGGTCAAGCACCAATAGTTGTAAATAGAATCCACCCTATTGTAGAAACAGCAAAATCTTTATTAACTTATAACTCACCTCAATTTCGTTCTACGGGTCGTGAAGACTCAGATAGAGCTACAGCAAAAGTATTTTCAGACCTTTTCCAATATATATGGAGTATATCAGCTGGAGATGAAGAATTAAAAAGAACTATTGATGACTACTACGTTGGTGGTATGGGTGTACTTCAAGTATTTCAAGACCCTGATGCTGACATGGGTAAAGGTGAAGTTTACGTAAAGTCTATAAATCCTTTAGATGTGTACATCGACCCCAACGCTAAAGATATATTTGCTAGAGATGCAGCTAATATATTAGTTACTACTTATATGACAGATGAACAAGCTATGCAAGTATATCCTGAGTTTTATAATATTATTGAATCTTCTTCTGCTCACCCAGATGAGTCTAATGATTATCCTTCTACTAATTTAGCTAATTCGGAAGGTCAGTTATTCCAAACAGATGGTACGGAAACAGTTCATAATAGAAGACAATACATTGAAAGATATAAAAGAGAACGACATACTTTTTATAATTGTTACGAACCTTTTTCTCAGCAAGAACATTTATTAGATAAAAAAGAATACAAAGAATACGTTGCTACTTACTACATGAAAGTAAAGACTGCTAAAGGTGAAGAAGTAATATTGTTTGATGAAAATTCTGTTGAAGAAATGTATAAAATTATAGAAGAAATAGGTCCAATGTTTCATTATAGGATTCCAGAAGTTCAATACGACCAAGCAGGACAACCTATTCAACAAGATATGATAAGAGTTCCTGGAGAAGAAGATGAGAATGGTATTCCTGGTAGTACTACATTATTAATACCTATGACGGTAGAAGAACTTATTGGTTCAGAAGAAATTATATCTAATGAAATAGAAGAGTGTCGTGTAAGAATGATTGTTACGGTTGGAGATAAATTATTATATAAACGTTTATTACCTATAGAAGATTATCCCATTGTTCCTTTAATGAACGTACATCTTCGTAATCCTTTTCCAGAATCAGATGTTAGGCTATATAGACCTCTACAAGAATATATAAACAAGATTCGTTCACTTATTATAGCACACGCAAGTACTAGTACCAATGTAAAGCTTTTAATACCTCGTGGTTCAGCAGATTTAAATCAAATTGAACAAGAGTGGAGTAAAGCGGGAACTAGTGTTATAGAATTTGACGCTGAACTAGGTGCTCCTATAGTAGCTGGTCCAGTACCATTACCAAATGAGTTATATAAAAATGAAGCCGATGCTAAGTATGACCTTGAATACGGCTTTGGTATTTTTGAGTTAATGCAGGGCTCTGCTAAATCTGCACCATCTACCTATAGAGGTACTCTAGTAGTAGATGAATTTGGACAAAGAAGAATTAAATCAAGACGTGATGATATAGAAGGAATGCTAAATCAATTAGCAAAGGTTGCAATACCATTGATGCAACAATTATATACAGAAGAAAAAGTAATACGTCTTGTCCAACCCAATGGTACTGAAAAAGAAGAAAGATTTAACTTCTATAAAGAAATGGACAACGCTACTGTATCAAAATTTCATGATATAGGAGTAGGTAAATACGATATTGTTGTAGTCTCAGGCTCTACATTACCAACAAATAGAATGGCACTATTAAATAACTATATGGAAATGTTTAAACTAGGATTAATTGACCAAGTTGAAGTATTAAAGAAATCAGAACTAGTAGACTTAGAAGGTGTACTAGAACGTTCTGGTCAAATGAAACAGCTAGCTCAACAAAATCAAGCATTACAAGAAGAATTAAAAAGAGTCAAGGGAGACCTACAAACTGCTTCACGTGAAGAAGTTCATGCGAAGAAGAGACTCGAAGTAGAAAAATTCAGTGGAGATTTAGATAAAGTATCTAATCGAGCTGATATGGCGACTAGCTTATATAAAGCTAGGCTAAACGATGCAAAACAACAGTTAATGAACTCGGACATCGAAGACGCAGACGTTCAAGAAGATAATATTTTTGAACCAATGAACGAAGGTTAAGAGAGTTAACATAGGAGAGTATGAAATGAATACAGATAATACACAGGCACAAGTAAATGAGAAGGAAGTTGAAGGCATGACTGAGCCAACAACTGGTGAAGATGATATTTTTGAATCAATTTTTGGAGCAGAAGCTAATAAAGCTCCTGAAGCCGAAAATTTAGTTGAAGGTGAACCATTGGATATTCAGCCTACTAGTGACCCAAAGAGTGATAATGACCAGTTTCAATACTGGCAAAGTCAAGCAGATAAACGTTCTGCTGAAGTAGATTTATTGAAATCTCAAGTGACAGATTTAATGTCAAGACAAGTTCAACCTACTGAAGTAGCACCTGTTATAGAGGAAACAGTTTTACAAAAACCTGTTAAACCTACTAAGCCTTCTGAATTTGACCACTCTGAAGCTTTGACTGACCCTGATAGTGCATCAGCGAAGTACTTAGGAGCACAACAAACTTATTTGGAAGATATGTCAGATTACGTATCTACCTCCAATGAAAGTTATATGAATCAAATGACACAACAAAAAGAAAAAGAGCAGCTAGCTAGTAGAGATGTAAAAGTTATGCAGGATTTACAAATCAAGTATAATTATACTCCAGAGCAAGCTCAGGATTTCTTACAACAAATGTCAGCACCTGATTCATTGTCTTTAGATAATTTAGTAAAACTACACCAATTGAAACAGCCGAATGCGGCACAGGGAATTACTCAGGTAACCCCACAAGCTCAACAGAAAGTAGAAACTATGCAATCTAGAAAAGACAAACTAAGTATACCGAAACCTATCGGAGTACAGCCAGGAGCTAGTGACCAGTCATCAGTAAATACAAACGTTGAGGACTCTATGATGGATACCATGATAAAGGACTTCAACAAACAAAACATATTCTAATTAAAAGGAGAATAAGATGGCAACACAATATTCAAGCAGTATAGGTGTTACTCCAGAAGGCGTTACAATTAATGATACAAGACGTATCTATAATTTTGGCGAAAGAGTAGCGGAACTATCACCTGCTTCGTCTCCATTCTTTTCTTACTTATCAAAAGTGGCTAAAAAACCAACTGATGACCCTGTTTTCAAATTCTTAGAAAAAAGACATCAATGGCAACGCAGAAACTTTAGATTAGAGTCTGCAGTTAGTGCAATTACTTGGAGTTCAAGCGATGCTAGTTTAGACATCGTTGCAGCTTCAAATATGTACTTAACAGCTGACTACGATAAGTTCGGAAGAAAAGGCGCAGCAACAGACACATATGCACCAGAGTTTTTAACTGTGGGACAAATTGTCGCAATTAAAGGAATCTTTAAAAATGAAGCAGCGGCTGACGCAACTTCAGGAAGTGGACTTACTTCAGGACCAGTAATTGCATATTACAGAATTGGTACTGTAAATGCAATTAACACACAAGGCTCAACAGCAGCTAGAACGGAAATATTTGCTAATTTTATTAAAGCGATATATGTTCCTGGTGTAAACACAGCAGGTTCAGCAACAGCAATTAATAAGGGTCTAGTATCCTTTGACGCTGCTGATACGCTTGAGTTTGCAGATGATGCTGAAGGTCAAGTAGTAGGTACAGCTCACGTTGAAGGCGGGACTGCACCAGATGGCTGGAGAGATGAGTTCTACACAAATGAAGGATACTGTCAAATCTTTAAGACTGCAGTACCTCTATTTAGTGGAACAGCTTTAGCTACTCGTTACAGAGGCGACGCAAACGAATACATGAGAGTTTATCAAGAGAAACTTATGGAACATAAGATGGACATTGAAAACGCTTTACTATTCGGTTACGGTGCAGCAGCTGACGAAGTTGCAGGTTCAAGTTCAGTAGCTTCAGATACACGTAAATCATGGGGTATTTTACCTTACACTGAAATTAACGGTAAAGTAGAGCAATTTACTTACGCCGCTTCAGATTATGATTCATTTGTAGATTCAATGTCAAATATCATGGATGCAGAATCAGGAGCTGGCGGTAGTAAGCTTGTTCTTGCTTCTCGTAAAATCATGAACTGGTTAAACAAACTTGGTTCATCATCCTTCTTAGGAAACACAATGGCGTATGCGAATGCACCATTTAATGTAGACGTAAGTAAGGGTCAATCTATGTTTGACGGAGTAGCTGTGACTAAAGTAGACACCTTATATGGTAGTCTTAACTTTGTTATGGAACCTCTACTAAGAGGCCCATGGGCTGACCATGCTGTATCTATAGACTTAAAAAATGTAGCTTACAGACCTTTACAAGGTAATGGCGAATCTCGTGATACTCAGATTATGACTAACGTACAAAACAACGACGTTGACGGAAGAAAAGACATGATTCTTACAGAAGCAGGTCTAGAAATTGCTCTACCAGAAACACACGCTGTATTGAAGTTTAGTTAATAGAGTGAAGTCGGGGAGTTGCAATATACTCCCCGCAAAATTTTAAATAAAAGGAGATTAAAATGAAGAAGAAAAGTATGACAGACAATTACAACCCACAAGGTAAGGGTTCAAATAGTACGGATAATAGAAAAGATGGAGCTATTGATAAAGCGCAAAAATACCGAGCAAATAAAGTTGATGAAACTATTTTAGAAAACCTTAGAAAAAGTGGTGCAAAATTGCCATCAGAACATAAAAACAAACCAAAAAAACCAAAATCTAAGTTTCAGAAATTATATGAAGCTAAACAGGGTAGAAAAACTAAAGACGGTAAAATAGTAAGGGATTATTAATATGGCATTTAAAGATGAAATAGAAGCTATAGTAGGGGATATAGAAAGTCCTAGCTATATAGCAGAAGCTAATCTTTTTTTAGTAGAGGGTGTTAAATTCATAACAAAGTATGTTATGCTTAATCCTGCAATGGCTGAAAAAATGACCACATCAGGTACTACTATAAGCAATGATAACTCTTTAGGCTTAGATGATGTACTTAAAGTTGTTTCTGTTACAAGATACGATGGAGCTAGGGATAGACAAGCATTAGAAATTCCCGCACATATGATTGCTGATTATGCAGACTCAAATAGTATATATGCAAGTAGTAAATTAGACCCTAAATATTATATATCAAATGGCAATTTAAAAATTGTACCTGCACCAACATCGGCTCAAACTGCTATAGTAAGAAGAATAACTCCAGATACTACAGTTTCAACAACGGATGTTAGTCTTGATAATTTTCCTTCAGAACTAGAAAGAGGATTGATATTGTATACTGCAAAAGAATTAACAAGATTGTTTATTAATACTAAATCTGATGCACTTCCTGCTAATATGACATTACCTACAGTTCCATCTTCTCCCGTTATGAGTGTTGTAGTTTATGCAGATGCTACAAACGCAGACGCTGGAGCTTCAACTGTTGGAGCAATAAGTAAAGCAACGGTAACAAATAGCGTTCCTACTTATGTTCCACCTGCTTTAACATTAACAACTGCACCGAGTATTAGTGATTTAACTATTAGTTCTTCTGCTCCTACTTCACCTAATTTACAGACAACAATTATATCAGATTTAGGTACAGCACCAACTTATACTCAGCCATCTTTAAGTATAGATTATACTCAATTAGGAGCTAGTTCAGACGCTTATGGTGTTGATGATTTAATTGCAGCTGAAGATGTAGAATTGGCTCAAGTAGTATTATCTAAGAATGCTCAACAAATACAAAAATATCAAAGTGATATGCAAAATAATTTAAATGAATTTCAAGAAAGCGTAACTAAGTATCAAGCTGAAACACAAAGAAAAATAGAGCAAGCAGGTATAGAATCTGGAGAAGATAGCCAAGCAATACAAAAATATCAATCTGAAACACAAGTATATTCTGCGAATGTACAAAAAGAAATTCAGCAATATCAATCTAACCTAGAAAAAGAATTGCAGTTATGGACATCTAAAAGAAGTACAGAATTAAATAAATATCAAGCAGATATACAAAATAGTTTAAATTCTTTTAATCAAGAAAATGTAAAGTATCAAGCTGAAATGCAAGCTGAGTTGTCACAACATCAAGCTGACTTACAAAAAGCTCTTTCAGATGCTCAGTCAGCAACTCAAGTTAGTCTTGCAAATAAACAAGCAGACCAAGCTTTAGCTTTACAAAATGCAAGTGCTAATATGCAAGAAGCTATTCAAGATAATGCATCAAAAATTAGTTCCTATTCAACAGAATTACAAAGTTACTCACAACAAGTGGGTAAAGAAGTTCAAAACTTTACTACGAAGTTACAAAAAATAACTACAGATTATCAATGGTTACAACAACAATACCAAAACGTAGTTAGTGACTTAGTAATGTTTCTACAACAATATATACCACAACAAGAAGCGAGGAGAGCAGAAAATGAAATTGCAAGCAATGATAGACCAAGTTAAAAAACATCATCCAGATTTAGGAGCAAATGAAATTATTGTGATGCTCAATGAAGCTTCTGATGAATTTTCTTCTAGAACATTATTATTGGATGAAGCTACGCAATTTGAAACGGTAGCAACCCAAAGATTTTATGGATTAAAAGATACAATTTTAGAAATTAAATCAGTTGATTTAGAAACTTCTGATGGAGAGCATTTAACAATCAAGAGATTAATGGGGAGACCTAAATATAGGGATATAAGCTAATGGCTACTGTAAAATCAACAAAAGAAAATGTATGGTGGATTGAAAGAGATTCTATTGGGCTTGCTGTATATGATGCATTAGAATCTGAAAAAAATAGGTATGCTAGTTTATCTTCTGCCTTAACTGTTACTTTATTCTATTATAAAAAAGGAAACCATTTTAGTACATTAGATAGTAATACTGCTGCAATGTCAGAGCAGAGTGATTTACCGATACAGTTTCATCAGTATCTTGTTGACAAAGTAATACAAAAAGGATATGAGTATAAGCCTGAAATGATACAAATGGCTCCATACTTTGAAAGAAAATTTGAAAAAGGAATAAAAGAAGGAAAGATGTTTGCTAATCGTGGCAGAATATCTGGATTTAGAAGAGTACAACAATCTAGTTATTAAAGGGGAAATAAATGGCTAACAAATTAATTATTAAAAATTCTTTACAAGCTCAAATAGATGCTAGTGAAACAGTAACTAACAATGGTACCACTGTGTATAGTACTTTCCATGTTGATGCTAAAGTAGGTTCGGCTTCAGGTTCATATGAATCGACATACACTGATGCAAAAGCAATTAAGTATGTTGGTGTAGCAGATATAACGACTAATGGTGGTGCAGCTTTAACAGATGGTGCAGTAGCTTTTGAAGGAACTGCAACAACTTCAGGAGCAGAACCAAGTGTTAATGGAGTAAAAGCATTCTATGTTAAATTTGATAGTGTCTTGGGTACATGTGCTTGGGTTAAAGTTTTTCATGGTTCAGTATGCCATGCACAATTAGCTTTAGGCGAATCGGTTTGTATTCCATTAGTTGATGGAGCTTTGGCAAGTTGCAAAATTGAAGTAGATGCATTTAGTAATGGTGTGCATGAAGCTACTGTAACTGTTATACTTATAGGAGACTAACGTGGCAAACACTTGGTTAAAAGGACACTTTGGCTTAGAGTCATTTGACTCTATAGGAACATTCTTTAATGTACTTAGTCAAAAATTTAATGATAATGTATCTGGTAATTATACTGACGTAGATGATGTATTAAATCCTTCATATGCATTAATACCTTTATCTGATGGTAAAGTAAATGAACCTACTTATACTGTAATTCCCCAATCAGATGGTAAAGTAGATGAACCAAACTATACATTAGTTCCATCAGCAACATTGGGAAAAGTTTCTGAACCAACTTATACATTAGTTCCATCCTTAGATGGTAAAGTAGATGAACCAGTTTATATTGACAAGGTAATAAACTCATAATGGGTGGTTCACTAACAACTCCAAATCAAATTAAAGATGTATACACTAAGCTAGTGTTTATAGAGGGTGGTGTATTAAAATATGATAATGGAACTTCTAACGTTACTATTACTACTGCGTCAGGATTCTTATCACCAACAGCTACGGCATTAGCAACAGCTAGAACAATTCATGGAGTATCATTTGATGGTACTTCCAATATAGATTTATCAGCACAGATACAAGCTACGGTAGGAGCTATGTTTAGTAGTAATACTGAAACCAACATTACTGTTACCTATCAATCAGGAGATGGCACAATAGATTTAGTAGCACAAGGTGCTATAGATTTATCTGGTACTATAACTGGTAATGATTTTGCTAGATTTACAGATACTAACACACTTCAAGGATTGAGTGTAGAAGAAACAAGAACTGCTTTAGGTTTAGGTTCTGCAGCGTTACTTGGGACTGCAGCTGTATCAAACGGAGCATCTACATTAGCAACAGGAGACCAAATATATGATTTTGTTGTAGGTCAAAACTATTTAACAGCTCACCCTAATATTAGTGGAGCAAGTTCATCAAACAACTCTGGAGCTACTTTCATACAAGATATAACCTTAGATAGTAATGGACACATTACTGCCTTAGGTACAGCAACAGCATCTACCTTAACTACAGAAGCAGTACAAGATATCGTTGGTGCTATGTTTGACGGTGGAACTGAAACTAGAATAGGTGTTAGTTATGATGACCCTAATGCTAAAATAAACTTAGTTGTAGAAGACATGACTGCTAATACAACTTATTCAGTACAAGATGGAGAGTTATCTCAAAACAATTTTACAAATGCGGACCATACTAAGTTAAATAATATTGAAGCAAGTGCTGATATAACAGACACGGCAAACGTAACTGCATCTGGAGCATTGATGGATTCTGAAGTAACTAACTTAGCACAAGTCAAAGCTTTTGATTCTTCTGATTATTTAGCAAGTTCAGTAACAACTATAAGTGGAGCTCAAGCTTCAGCAATTACGGCGAATACTGCTAAAACTGGAATAACTTCTGGTCAAGCATCTGCAATTATTGCGAATACTGCTAAAATTAGTTATAACAGTACTGCAAGTAATAAACTTGGAACAATAGAAGCAAGTGCAGATGTAACGGACACAGCAAATGTAACAAGTTCTGGTGCGTTAATGGATTCAGAATTAACTGATTTAGCAGGTGTTAAGGGAGTAACAATCTCAACATTACAACCTAAACCATCAGAAGGAGCTTTTGCAAACGGAGATAAAACTAAATTAGATGCTATCGAAGCGAGTGCCGATGTAACAGATACTGCTAACGTGACAAGTGCTGGTGCATTGATGGATAGTGAATTAGCTGGACTTGCTGCCGTTAAAGCAACTACAGGTACTTTTTTAACTGCAGACCAAAGCAAATTAGATGGAATAGCAGCATCGGCAAATAATTATACATTACCATTATTAGATGAAGATGCTATGGGTTCAGATAGTGCAACAAGCGTAGCTTCACAGCAAAGTATTAAAGCTTATGTTAATAGTATTGTAGATGGAGCACCAGGTACATTAGATACATTAAATGAATTAGCAGCAGCATTAGGCGATGATGCAAATTATGCAGCTAGTACATCAACAGCTATTGGATTAAGAGCATTAAAATCAAATAATTTATCAGATTTAGCTAACGCAGGAACCGCAAGAAGTAACTTAGGTTTAGGTGCTTTAGCAGTATTAGGTACAGTAAACGCAGCAACAATAACTGATAATTCAGTAGGTGCTGACGAATTAAATGTATCAGGAGATGGTAGTACATCTCAATTCCTAAGAAGCGATGGAGATGGAACATTTACTTGGGCAACTCCAACAGATACTACTACCAACACAACCTATTTAGGTGGTACTAATCTTACTTTAAGTGGAACTACATTCAACGTAGATGATAAATTCCTAAAGAATGATGCAAGTGATACTACAAGTGGTACAATTACTGCTGGTGGTTTTACGACAACTGGTTCAACTCAACTTGGTAATATGGTTTACCTAGATGGTACTACTCCATTTTTAAGAATCCAAGAAAGTGGTGTTACAAATACTCCTGAATGGTGGGTTGGTGCAGATGGTGGAAACTTTAGTCTTAGATTAAATAATGCTGGTGCTTATCCTCTTAACATAACAACTAATAGTACGAATAATGCAGTTACAGGTATGACTTTAGGTTATGCAACTAATGTTACTGGAACATTCGAAGTAAATAATAGGGTAACATCTACTGGTACCAATGGATTTACAATAGGTAATTATGGTGGATATGATAGAATACAAAATTCTTCTAATCAATTTGCATTTTTAACTGATGGCAATGCTTATGCAAATATGGCATTTGCTACAGTATCTGCTGGAACTTGGAATGGAACTGCTATTGCTAGTGCTTACTTAGACGCAGACACAGCACATCTATCTACTAATCAAACATTTAGTGGTTCTAAAACTTTTTCAAGTCATTTAATATTACCTGATAATATAATGGCACTATTTGGTGCTGGAAATAATTTTCAAATTGGACATAAAGCTACTTATTCTCAGATAGTTACTTATGAGGGTCATTTATATATAGATAATAATGCTGATGACCAAGATATTGTTTTTAGGTCTGATGATGGTAGTGGTGGACTTGCTAATTATATAGTATTAGATGGTAGCACTACATCAGTAGCTATACATCAAGATATAAAACTTACTAACACTAAAAAACTTTATTTAGACAATGGTTTAGATACTTATATAAACGAAGTTACTGCTAATGCAATAGGGTTTACTACTGGTGGTGCAGAAAGAATGAGAATTGACACTACTGGATTAGGCATAGGAAAAACACCAAGTTATAAGTTAGATGTTAATTCAACATCTGCTGGTATTATAGCACAATTTCAATATGCTTCTGATACTGATGGTAGAATACAAATTTATGCAGATGCTAATGCTGGTTCAATAGGAAATGATACTGGATTACAAGGCGAAACAATTTATTTCCAAGATGATGTAGGACAAAGATTTTATACTGCTGGTTCTGAAACAATGCGACTTACTACTGCAGGAGATGTAACTATTTCTCGTGGTAGCTTAACATTACCAGTTGCTGAAAAACTATTCTTCGGTGGTGGTGCACATACTTATATTGGAGAAGATGTTGATGATAGATTAAGATTCTTTGTTGGTGGAGATGAGTTTATGAGATTCACTCAACAAGATGCTGCAGGAGAAATATTTAGTATTTATCAAGATATTTATATACCAGATAGTAAAACAATGCATTTTGGAGATGGAAATGATTTAAAATTACAACATACTGGAACACACAGCTATATCCAAGCAAGTGGAACTGGTAATTTATATATACAACAAAATACAGCAGACCTAGATTTAGTATTACAATGCGATGATGGTAGTGGTGGAACTACTGCTTACCTAACCTTAGATGGTGGTTTAGGTTATATGACTGCTCAAAAACATATGGTGTTTGCTGATAGTCAACAAGTTGTATTAGGTACTGGTGCAGATTTAAAAATATTCCACGATGGTAGTCATAGTTATTTAGATAATTATACTGGTAATCTTTACATACTTAATAATACTACTGATGGAGATATATATTTTAAAGTAGATGATGGTGGTGGTAATGATATAGTTGCAATTCAAATAGATGCAAGTAATGTAGGTAGAGTAATATTACCAAACGATGGACAACAATTAACTATTGGTGCAGATTACGATTTAAACTTTTATCATAATGGTTCTTCTTACTTATCAAACAGTAATGGAACTTATTATTTAAACCAAGCAGCAGCTGCAGCATTATATGTTAGAAATACTTCATCAGACCAAGATGTATATATTTCTGTCAATGATGGTGGCTCACAAATCAATGCAATACAAATAGATGCAAGTGAAGTAGGTAAAGTTATGCTTCCTAATGACAATCAAGTATTTTCTATTGGAGCAGGTGGAGATTTAGCTATGTATCACAATGGCTCTAACTCATATATTTATAATGCTAATGTTGGAGATTTAATAATTCAAAATAATGTAGATGACAAAGACATTTCATTTAGAAGCGATGATGGTAGTGGTGGAGTAGCAGAATACCTTAGATTAGATGGTAGTTCAAAATTTTTAAGCGTTCCGAGTGATTCTGTGCAATTCACTCTTGGAGCAAGTCAGGATTTAAGATTATATCACGATGGAACTAACTCACAATTTAAAAATTATGGTGGAGCTTTTTATATAAGTCAAAATACAGCATCAACTTTATACATAGACCAAAATGCCGATGATTCTGATATTGTTTTAAGATGTGACGATGGCTTAGGAGGAACTACTGCTTACCTAACATTAGATGGTAGCACCAAAAATATTAACATAGATGTAACTACAAGAATTAAAAAAGATGTTGGAGATGGTGGAATCTTTTATATGGGAGCAGATAGTGATTTAGCGTTATATGTAACTGGTGACCACGCTGTATTTAGAAATTACACATCAGATGGAGATATTTATCTTTCAGTCAACGATGGTGGAGTTGCAGTAAATGCTGTTCAAATAGATGCAAGTGATGCTGGTACTGCAATCTTTAATCACGATGTTCAAGTAAAAGACAATGGTATGTTAAAAGTTGGTACTGGAACTGATTTACAAATATATCACGATGGAACTCATAGTTATCTCGCTAACTATACTGGAGATTTAGACATTTATAATAACACCACCGATGGAGATATTTCATTTTTTACTGATGATGGTAGTGGTGGAACTACAGAATATTTAAGATTAGATGGTGGTGCAACTGCTATTAAAGTTGCTAAAAATTTAGAATTAGCAGATAGTGTTAGAGCAAGATTTGGAGCAGGAGAAGATTTACAAATATATCACGATGGCTCTAACAACTACATAGACAGCACAACATCAGACCAAGACTTATTTATTAGGGTAAATGATGGTGGCAGTATGATTACTGCTATACACATTAATACAGATTCTGAGGGAGATGTATCATTACCTAATGACTATCAAAATCTTAAAATTGGAGCAGGTGCTGATTTACAATTCCATCACGATGGTGGTAATAGTTGGATGAATAATTATACTGGTGGTCTTGTTTTTGCACAAAACACAGATAATGGAGATATGTATTTTAAATGTGATAATGGTGCTGGTGGAACAGCTACTCACTTCTATTTAGATGGTAGTGCAGCACTACACGATGGTACAGCAACAACTAAATTAGTAACCAATTTCCCTGATAAAAGCTATCTAACATTTGGTACAGGTAGTGATTTACAACTATGGCATGATAGTAGTAATAGCTATATATCTCAAGCAGGAACTGGTATGTTGTTTATAAGAAATACTGTATTAAACCAAGATATAAGATTTAGTGTAAATGATGGTGGTGTAACTTCTAATTTAATGACTTTAAATGCTGCTTCATCACGAGTCGGTATAGGAACTACAGCACCTGCAGATAAGCTTCACTTATATGGAACAAGTGGTACAACACAATTACGAATTGAAACAACTGCTAATGCAAGTGCAAATATAAGATATAAAAATGACCAAGGGTCTTTTGTTGTTGGTATGAATAGTGCTGACCAATTCTCAATATGGTCAACAATATTAAATGCTACTACTACTATGACTCATAGTAATGGAGATTTGTATAATTATTATAACTACATAGCAACAGTAAATAATAAAGGTTATTCAGGTAGAGATGTAGCAGGTAATGTAACAAATCTTATTAAGATAGATAATCAGGATGTTATAAGACTTGGAGATACTACCCATGTAGAACAAATAGCAATATCTACTGCTTCTCAGACTAATGCTATGATATTTTCATCTTCAGGAATATCAATGTCTGGTAATGTATCTATGAGTTCACCAATGAGTTGTAATTATGGTTTAACTATTAATGAGGGTGGCAACGATAGCGATACAAGAATTGAATCTGTAGGTAATGCAAATATGTTTAGATTAGATGCTTCCACTAATAGAGTTGGAATTGGTACTGGTTCTCCTGGATATACATTAGATGTTGCAGGACATACACATATAGAGGGAAATATATTCTTCGGAGATGATAGTGTATGGCAAATAGACGATACTTCTTGGACAGGTGGTAGTGCTAATCAAGCAAATATTATGCTTACAGGAGCAAGTGGAACATTTGGTTTCCATAGTAATACAGGAGTAGTGAATGTATTAGCAGACGGACAAATAAGAGCTATAGCAGATTTACAATCAGACGCTGGAATTGTTCAATCTGCTGCAGGAGTTAATTTAAAATTAAGACGAGGCACTAATGATGACGATATTATTAAAATTGAGGCATCAGCACATAGATTTTTTGTAGATGCAACTGAAAGATTATTAATAACTTCTGCAGGACTTCAAGCAGACCAAACTATAAGAGTAGGTAATGGAAGTGTTGGAGCACCATCTCATAGTTTTGGTAATGACACTAATACTGGTATATACAGAAAGAGTGAAGATTATATGGCATTTGTTGCAAGTGGATATGAAAGGTTTGCTGCAAATGGAAATGGTTTAGATTTAAGTGGTGGTACTGTAAATAAGATTGTTCATACAGCAGTTGGTTCAAGAGATAAATATAGAGTTTGGAATAGTAGTTACTATACAATAGGTATGGACGATGCTATGACATTTGGTGGTTTAAATGATTATGCTATGACTTTCCAAATGAATGATGCTTCTAGTAGAGGTTTTTGGTGGGGGCATTCATCTCATAGTGATGCACAAGGAGCTATGTCTTTAAATACTGATGGTCAGTTAGCAGTAGCACATAGTGTAAGAGTTGGATACGGAGAATCAGATACAACAGCACCAGGTGCAACTTACGCATTAGATGTTACTGGTAGTATTGGAGCAACAGCAGATGTTGTAGCTTATGTATCATCTGATAAAAGATTAAAAAACAATATTAAAAATATTGCAAATCCATTAGAAAAATTAGAAAAACTTAATGGTGTAGAATTTGATTGGAATGACAAACAAGACTTGTATAAAGGACACGATATTGGTGTTATAGCACAAGAGGTAGAAGAAGTATTACCTGAGATTGTGGAAACAAGAGAAGATGGTCATAAGGCAGTTAAATATGATAGAATGGTTGCTTTATTAATTG
>Ga0209090_10000821_pt1 | contig 19657 bp, 18 predicted proteins | sample ArcticOcean_MG_C_9_FD_187432 | JGI IMG/M metagenome (GOLD analysis project Ga0209090, IMG submission 187432) | Marine microbial communities from western Arctic Ocean - ArcticOcean_MG_CB2_152 (SPAdes) (version 2) | ecosystem: Environmental > Aquatic > Marine > Oceanic | place: Arctic Ocean... | reverse complement strand
GTTGGGGTCCTAAAATGAGATTAGGGACAAAAAATGAAATCGTAGATATATTGATTACAAATAATTAAATAAACATCCAACTGAAATTTCAGTCAGAAACTCTCCACAAACATCCAACTAATTGAAGAACTAAGGATATTATTCATTACTTAAAGAATAAATAAAGGATTAATATCACATATGAAAAAATTTTAATTTATAGTGTTTCCACTATTGCCATTATTGTTATTGGATTGTTTGCTATCGCATATTTTATTTTACAAGACCATGAATTTGGAGTGGAGCCTCTTGAAGAGCGGATTGATCTCCTAAACGATTCTTCACACTTTAATGGCAAACATTTTCAAAAATAGTTCTAAACAGACAGAATGAATTTGAAAATATTTAGCAAAAAACAGAAGACACTCACACATTATATGCATCTAGCTCAACCTTGAGTTCCAGAAAAAATTTTGAAGCATGGAATAAATCAGAAGCCTTGAAAATTCGGCAAGTGAAGTGTTATCATGATGTTTGAGTACCGGTTCATCGCATTTCTCTATAATCAAAAAGGATTTTTCATGTCTTCCAAACCCAAAGTACTTGCCACCCGTACACTCCCTGACGCAGTCGAAAAGAGACTTGCACAGGATTACAACGTCCACCTAAATCCTGATGATGCCCTGTATTCTTCGGATGAATTGATTGAATTGGCTCAGGAAGCTGATGCTATCCTGCCATGCCACACAGAACATTTTACCGCCAATGTGGTTCAACGCCTGCCGAACAGTGTGAAAATAGTTGCTAATTTTTCGGTTGGGGTCGATCACTGTAACCTGGAGGAGTTTCGCAAGCGTGGTATCATTGTGACCAATACACCCGACGTACTCAGTGATGCAACGGCGGAAATTGCTATTTTACTGATGCTGGGCGCGGCGCGGCGTGCCGGCGAAGGCGAGCGTATGATGCGGGATGGTTCATGGCGTGACTGGAGCCCGTCATTCATGGTCGGCAGCGCCATTACGGGAAAACGCTTAGGTATAATCGGCATGGGCCGCGTGGGGCAAATCGTAGCAAAACGGGCACGGGGATTTGAGATGGAAATACACTATTGCAACCGTAACCGGTTAGCCGAAACGAATGAGCAAGGCGCCATTTATCACGACTCTATTGAGGACCTGCTACCCGTCAGCGATGTTTTGTCTCTCAACTGCCCTGCATCCCCGGAGACCGCCAATCTGTTATCCGCGGAACGGATCGCCCGATTGCCCGATGGTGCAATTATCGTCAACACTGCGCGCGGAGCACTTGTAGATGAAAGCGCACTGGTAGACGCATTGAAGTCAGGCAAGATAGCCTCAGCAGGGCTTGATGTTTATCGCACCGAACCCGGCGGTAACCCGGAAATTGCGGCATTACCCAATACGTTCTTGTTACCCCATATCGGCAGTGCTAACGTTGAAACTCGGGATGCAATGGGCTTTAGAGCTCTTGATAATTTGGATGCTTATTTTGCAGGTCGCGAGCCAAAAGACAGAGTCGCCTGACAGAAAACTAACAAAACATTTTTTCTGTTAAATCAGTTATTTGCAAAATAAAACAAAAAATCTACGCTAGCTTTAAAATTAATATTATTTTTTACTTGACACAATTCCCAGATGGGACTAGCATCATCTTTTTAGACTTTAATACCGTCAAAGTTTGAGTTATTTCAAGATTTTTTTTATAGTTTCAATAATTCAAAGCTGAAGGGATTAAAGAGGAAGTCTAAAGTAAAATGGGGCCTGCATAGATTTAACTAAATCCCCCATCGAGATGCTATCTTGGTCCTCTGAGGGGTCTTTTCAGTATCTGCAAATTCTAATCCGGTCATGTGCAGAACTCTCCGGGTTTAACTGATAAATGGAGAAGATGTATGTTGAAAAAAATAGCAACTGATGTAAAATCAGTTAAAAAAGATGTCGTAACGCGACGTAAGTTCATGCGGGGCACTGCCATAGCTGCAGGTACGGTTGCAGCTGGCACTTTCGCTTCACCTCATATAGCCAAAGCCGCTACGGTCCTGAAAGTTCAGGCTGCCTGGGGTGGTGGGATTTTTCTTGAGAATGCAAAAAGCTATGTCGATCGAGTCAACAAAATGGCCGGGGGTGATCTGAAGATCGATCTGTTATCTGTTAACTCAGTTGTAAAAACCAGCCAGATGCAGGATGCCGTTCACCGTGGTGTTCTTGATGGTGCTCACTATGTACCTGCGTACTGGTATTCCAAGTCTCCGGCAGCGTCACTGTTCGGTACCGGCCCATGCTTTGGCTGGTCTGCGCAGGAAATGCTCGGCTGGATTCATTATGGCGGCGGGAAGGAACTGTTCAACGAACTGATGGGCAGCCTGGGCCTTAACCTGGTCAGCTTCTTCAACAGCCCGATGCCGGCACAACCGCTGGGTTGGTTCAAGGAACAGATCAGAGGATCTTCCCAGATGAAGGGGCTTAAGTACCGTACCGTTGGCTTGGCGGCTGACGTTATGAGTGAAATGGGTATGTCTGTTGTTCAGCTCCCGGGTGGTGAAATTCAGCCGGCTATGAAGAGCGGTCTTATTGATGCTGCCGAGTTCAACAATCCGACTTCAGACAAAGACTTCGGTATGCAGGATGTTTCCAAGCACTATCACATGGCTAGCTTCCACCAGTCCCAGGAATGCTTCGAGGTCACTTTCAACTCTAAGAAATTCAATTCTCTTTCGAAGGAGATACAGGCGATTCTGGAATACGCTTCTGAAGCGGAGAACTCGAACTTCTACTGGCACAACACCCTTCGTTACGCTGATGACCTGATTAAGCTCAAGGAAAATCATGGAGTCAATGTCCACCGCACGCCTGATTCAGTAATGAAAGATCAAATGAAGGCGTGGGATGTTGTGGTGGATCGGATTTCGGCAAAAGATCCTTTCTTTGCCAAGGTGGTCAAGTCTCAGAAGTCATACGCCAAGAAGGTGATGGACTACCTGCTTCTGAACCAGCCGGATTACGGTCTCGCTTACAAGCACCACTTCGGTTAATTTAATTTGTTTTTCTTGCGAGACCATTTCGCAAGATCGACCATTTATAGAGGGACAGTCATACGGCTGTCCCTCAAATGTCTGAATTAGTCCAAAAGGCAGGAGATAAAACCCTTGATATCCATTATTCACGGAATTGAAGAGCTCAACATCTGGATCGGTCGTTCTTTCGGCTGGTGTATACTGATTTTAACCCTTTCTGTCGCCTATGAAGTTTTTGTCCGTTATGTCCTCAATGCCCCTACTGTTTGGGTATTTGACATGATGGTGCAGATGTATGGAGCATTGTTTCTGATGGCAGGGCCTTACGCCCTCGCCCAGGATACACACGTGCGCGCAGATGTGATTTACCGGTTCCTAGAACCGCGCTGGCAAGCCCGGCTTGATCTTACTTTATATATCCTCTTCTTTTTCCCAGGCATGCTCGCATTGTTCTGGTTCGGATGGGAAATTGCCTCAGACTCATGGCGTTATAAAGAAGTCAGTTGGAACAGTCCTGCCCGAATTCAAATTTATTATTTTAAAACACTGATCCCTCTGGCAGGTGGGTTGTTCATTGTTCAGGGCTTAGCTGAATGCATGCGCTGCTATCTGGCGATGAAAAACAATAAATGGCTACCACGCCTGAAAGATTCTCGGGAAACGGAAGATATTCTGAAGGACAAGGTAAGTGGAGTAAAAATTGATTAATTTTGTATTCACAACCTTAACTGTAATAAAGAAACATCTCTTCTTATGACAAATCCCGAAGTCGCAATTTTGATGCTATCCTCGTTCATAGTGATGGTGCTGTTAGGATTCCCAGTTGCCTTCACTCTGTTGGCGATGGGTGTTTTCTTTGGATATTATGCTTATCTTGATGCCGGTAGCATTCAGACAATAAGCGATGCCTTCAACAATAATATTTTTTATCTGCTGAATCAGAATACCTATTCAGTGATGGAAAATGATACGCTAGTTGCGATCCCGCTGTTCCTGTTTATGGGCTATGTAGTTGAGCGTGCCAACATCGTCAATAAGCTTTTCTACTCTCTGCAGATGGCTGCGCGAAATCTTCCCGGATCCATGGCAATAGCTGCCTTAATAACCTGCACCGTGTTTTCAACGGCAAGCGGTATCGTTGGTGCCGTTGTAACCCTGATGGGGTTGTTGGCATTTCCGGCAATGATTAAAGCTAATTATGACAAAAGCTTTTCTGCCGGCGTTATCTGCTCTGGAGGTACGCTTGGTATACTGATTCCACCATCCATCATGCTGATCGTCTATGCCGCCATCGCTGAATTATCGCCGTTGCGTTTGTATGCGGCAGCAATGATTCCGGGTCTATTACTGGCTGGTTCATACATAATCTACGTAATTATCAGGGTTATGTTAAATCCGTCGATTGCACCAAAACCACGTGACGAAGATGTACCACCACGGCGTGTTGTTTACTGGCAACTCTTGACCTCTTTTGTCCCCTTGACAGCACTTATCATGCTGGTACTGGGATCCATCCTTGGTGGATTGGCAACACCGGCAGAAGCAGCGGCCATGGGTGCATCTGGAGGTCTCGGACTGGCGGTTATATACCGATCATTCAGTTGGGAAATGCTCAAGGATTCGGTATATCTGACGGCAAAAGCGACAGCGATGGTTTGCTGGCTGTTCGTAGGTTCATGGACCTTTGCTTCCGTATTCTCCTATCTGGGCGGACACGAAATCATTGAGCATTTCATTTTAGGGTTTGACCTTGCTCCTTGGCAGTTCCTGATTCTGGCGCAGATCATAATATTTCTTCTTGGCTGGCCACTGGAATGGTCGGAAATTCTAATTATTTTCGTACCGATCTTTCTACCCATGCTACCAACGTTTGGTGTTAACCCCTATTTCTTTGCGATGTTGGTGGCGCTCAATCTACAAACCTCTTTTTTAACTCCACCCATGGCTATGTCCGCCTATTATCTGAAAGGAGTTTTGGGAGACCAAATTGAACTGATGGATATTTTTCGAGGCATTATGCCATACTTGGCCATAGTCATAGGAATCATGGTCCTGATGTATCAGTTCCCGGAGATAGCCCTCTGGCTTCCTGATTACCTGTTTGGAAAATATATTCCTTAATTCCCATATAACATATTTAATGGAGTACTAAAGTTATGAAACAAGTATTTTATGAAAAAATATCAGGGTTAATCGGATCAATACTCATAGCCGTATTTGTTCTCGGTCTGGCCGAAAGCATATCTTCCGGAGCTGCAGGATTCTGGGGCGGACTTCCATTCTGGGTTATCTGCTTTGTGGTACTACCCCTAGTCTTCTATGACTTTTGGGATTCCTGCCTCCGCAAAAAGAAGTAAGAGGCTTACTCAGTATGTCACTAAACGATCTATCTGCGACTCAGGCAGTCGACAAAATCCAAAAAGGCGAGATTACATCCGAAGAATTAGTCCAAGCTTGTCTTGAGCGGATAGATCAGATTGATGGCGAAATCGAGGCCTGGGCGTACTTGAACCCCGATTATGCGCTGGAACAGGCTCGCAAGCTTGATCTTATACGTCAGGCTGGTGACCCCATAGGGCAGTTACACGGTATTCCAGTAGGCATCAAGGACATCATTGACACAGCACATGTTCCTACAGAATTGGGTACGCCTATACATTCCGGACGTGTTCCGTTCAAGGACGCCTGGGTGGTTAGTCGTCTGCGCCAGGCCGGAGCGGTTATCATGGGTAAAACGGTCACTACGGAACTGGCAACTTATGCACCGGGGAAAACAAAAAATCCTCATGATCCAAACCGCACACCAGGCGGATCATCCAGCGGATCCGCGGCGGCTGTCGCATCATACATGGTTCCGATTGCACTGGGTAGCCAGACTAATGGCTCCATCATCCGTCCAGCGGCGTTTTGCGGTGTGTTTGGCTTCAAGCCTTCGTTCGGGATGATTCCCCGCAGTGGCGTTCTTCAACAATCACTCCCTCTAGATCAGTTGGGTGTTTTTGCCCGTACAACGGATGATGTTGCCCTACTGACACAGGTGCTGGCAGGTTATGACGAAACCGACTCTGCTACAACATTTCTTCGCGCCACAACATCCCTAATATCTGTTGCCGCTGAAGAGCCTCCCTCTCCACCTAAAATCGGGTTCGTAAAAACGCCTGTCTGGGACCGGGCCGATGAAATGTGCAAAGGCGCACATGAAGAACTATGTGAAACACTGGGTGAGAATGTTGAGGAAATCGAATTATCACCATCATTCGGACATGTGCTGGATCACCATAAAATCATTATGGAAGCTGATCTCGCCTACAGTTATGAACATGAATACGAATCAGCAAAAGACCTGTTAAGTAATTCTTTACGTAGTCAGATTGAACGTGGGATGAGCTATTCAGCCGTTGCTTACCACCAGGCAATGTCGCAGCAGGTTGTTTTGGATGACATTCTGGGAGGACTGTTCCAGGAATATGATGCCATTCTCACACCATCTGTTTCCGGTGAGGCCCCCATTGGCCTAGATAATACCGGCGATCCGTCTTTCTGTACTATTTGGACTTTCTGCGGTGTCCCCGCGCTTAACATACCCTTCTTCCATGGCGAAAACGGAATGCCGATTGGCACCCAGCTTGTGGGAGCAAAAAATGATGATGCCCGTCTGCTGCGCACTGCAAACTGGCTTTTACGTAAATTGATTAACTAATTCTTTTCTTGATCAACCGCGTGTTGTTCGCCGGTATGCATGGTCAACATTTAGATGTACCTCTTGTGCCCCCCCAGTGAGAAAGCTTACTCTGCTACCTGAAGATCGTTGTATCTCCGAATTATTTTTGAAGTTGTTTTGTTGAGTAAAGATCTTGCTCTTACACCCATGATACTTTTATGTTGCCGGTATATTAATTTTAAGACGGTGCAAAGGATTAATTGAGGAGTAAAATGGGATACAAAAGAATGTTGCGGTGGATGATGGATTGAGATGCAGGAACTGCAAGTAGCTAGTCGCATTTCTGCGTAGATGCTGTGAAAGATGGCACCACCAGTAAGTCACCCTCCACATCCTTACCAGCCCCATATAATACTACTTGGATGCCCATTATGTATAGTTGCAATTTCGTATGATCCTTCTATTTCGTCAATTAGTTAATAATACCTTGACTTAGTTGCTTGGAATTAGTAACCTACTTTTTTTATGTCAAAGAGAATCAATAATAACTACGCGTTGAATTTTTACGTCCTGATAAGGGGCTTAAAATATTTTAAATTATTAATCACTAAGCTAAACACATTATGATCCCATCATCATTTGAATACAGTGCTCCTTCTACATTGGATGAGGCATTGAAAATGCTGAACGAATTGGGTGATGAAGCTAAAATTCTCGCTGGAGGACATAGCCTGATCCCCATGATGAAACTCCGATTTGCAGAGCCCGAACACCTAGTTGATATTAACAATATCCCTGGATTGTCTTATGTAAAAGAAGAAGGCGAGTACCTAATAATTGGTGCAATGACCAGAGAAGTAGAGTTAGAAGAATCTGACATTGTAGCTGCAAAATTTCCAATTTTTCTGGATGCTGCTAAGCTTATAGCTGATCCTCAGGTGAGAAACTGGGGTACAATTGGTGGAAATCTGGCGCATGGGGATGTAGCAAATGATCACCCAGCGGTAATGATTGCGCTGGATGCCGAAGTTGAAATTACCGGTCAAAACGAATCCAGATGGGTGTCCATCAATGAGTTTTTCATGGGATTCTATACGACAGCAGTCCAGGAAGGCGAAATCTTAACTGCAATCAGGATTCCTAATGCATCCGGAAAGAATGGCAATTCATATCATAAGAACGAAAGAAAAGTAGGTGATTATGCCACCGCAGGGGTTGCCGTAAATATTACGTTGGATGACAGCGGAACCTGTACTGCAGTTGGAATTGGTCTCACAAATGTTAATCCAACTCCTCTCAAGGCTGAAAGATCTGAACAGGCCTTAATTGGCACCAAATTAGATGACGCGGCCATAGCAAATGCAGCACAATATGCTTCCGAGGATTGTAAGCCTTCGGATGACCTAAGAGGATCTGTAGACTACAAACGCAGAATTGTAAAAACTCTAACCAAACGAATGATCATTAAGGCAATGGAAAGAGCTAATTAATAACCCTGACAATCAAATAATTATGGAAATAAAAATCAAATTAAATGGAACCGAGATGACAGCCGATGTGGAGCCAAGAACATTGCTGGTACATCTTATTCGAGAAAAATTTTCTTCTACAGGGACACACATTGGTTGTGACACCTCAAGTTGCGGTGCTTGTACTATATTAATAGATGGTAAGTCAGCAAAATCATGCACCATTTTAGCCGTTCAGGTCAATGGAAAAGAGATTTCGACGGTAGAAGGTCTTCTTACTGCTGAAGGCTTGCATCCTATCCAGGAAGGCTTCAAGGAGAACCATGCCCTTCACTGTGGGTTCTGCACTCCGGGAATGATGATGAGAGCGGTCGAATTGTTGGAAAAAAATCCTAATCCATCGGAAGATGAGATCCGCTGGGGCATCTCAGGTAATCTTTGCCGCTGCACTGGTTACAACAATATTGTGAGTGCCATTAAGTATGCAAGCGCCAAAATACGAGGCGCAGAATTGCCATCGACTGAACCAAAATTTGTATAACCCAAACCGTTAAAAAATTATGATACAGAAATGTAAAACATCAAAGGAAATTGGTGGAATGGGACATTCCATCAAAAGAAAAGAAGATGATCGCTTCATTCAGGGCAAAGGAAACTATGTAGATGACATTAAACTAGATGGCATGCTTCATATGGATATTGTAAGAAGTCCTTATGCTTATGCAAAGATTAAAAGTATAGACACTTCCAAGGCCCTCGAAATTCCTGGTGTGGTTGCTGTAATAACTGGCAAAGACCTGGAAAAATATGACCTCCACTGGATGCCTACTTTAATGTCAGATACCCAAATGGTATTGCCTACAGATACAGTAATGTATCAATCCCAAGAAGTTGCGGCGGTTATTGCAACCGACCGATATATCGCAAGAGACGCAAAGGAAGCGGTGAAAGTAGAATATGAGCCTATGAAACCGCTCATGAATCCGCATAAATCTATGGATGCCGATGCACCGATTTTAAGAACTGATAAAGAAGGTAAATCTCCCCTTGTCGGCTCCCATAAAGACAACCATATCTGGCACTGGGAAGTAGGTGATAAGGAAAAAACAGAAAAGGTATTCAAAGAAGCCGAAGTCACCGTTGAAGAGACAATGCACATTCCGCGTATACATGTAGCTTCCATCGAGACTTGTGGATGTGTTGCTGACTACAAGAAAGTCAATAATCACCTCACCATGCACATGACAACTCAGGCTCCCCATGCTGTTAGAACTGTTCTTGCTTTGGTGGCGGGCCATGTTGGTTTGACAGAAGAAAAGATACGAGTTATTTCGCCAGATATTGGTGGTGGATTTGGTGGAAAAGTACCTATTTATCCGGGTTATGTAATTGCCATTGCGGTATCATTTTTGACTGGAGTACCGATAAAATGGGTAGAAGATAGAAGTGAAAACCTTCAAGCCGATTCTTTCGCCAGAGATTATCATATTAAGGCTGAGATTGCAGCTACCAAGGAAGGAAAGATCCAGGCAACAAGATTTAAGGTTTTGGCAGACCATGGCTATACTGATGCATCAGCAAACCCTTCCAAATTCCCAACAGGATTGTTTTCAATTGGTACAGGTTCTTATGATTATGACACAGCCTATATGGAAGCAGACGCGGTTTACACTAATAAACCTCCCGGAGGTGTTGCGTACCGTTGCTCATTCCGTGTGACGGAAGCTGTTCATGCCATTGAAACTGTAGTGGATACCTTGGCTTTGAAAATTGGTAAAGACCCCGCTCAATTGAGATTTGAGAATTTTATTAAAAAAGACCAATTCCCCTGGAAATCTCCGACTGGATGGGAATATGATTCTGGTGACTATAAAGCTGGCCTTGAAAAGGCCATGAAGGCTATCGATTATGATGGTTTAAGGGAAGAACAAGTAGAGAAACGAAAAAAGGGTGAGCTCATGGGTATTGGTATCTCAACCTTTACCGAAATTGTTGGAGCGGGTCCGTCTAAAGATTTCGACATCCTTGGAATTAAAATGTTTGACAGCGCTGAGATTAGAGTCCACCCTACAGGCAAGGCAATTGCCAGGTTTGGCACTAAGTCTCAGGGGCAGGGTCATGAGACGACTTATGCTCAAATTATTGCGGAAGAATTAGGCATTCCAGCCGAAAACATTCAAGTCGAGGAAGGTGATACAGATACCGCTCCTTATGGACTAGGAACATATGCCAGTAGAAGCACACCAACAGCAGGTGCTGCCGCAGCTATGGCCGCCAGAAAACTGAGAGATAAGGCCAAAAAAATTGCAGCTTATTTATTAGAAGTTAGTGAAGATGATTTGGAATGGGAACCGGGAAAATTTTCTGTTAAAGGAGCTCCGGAGAAATCCAAAACCATTCAGGAACTTGTTTTTGCAGCCTATACTAACCATCCTCAAGGGATGGAAGCAGGGTTTGAAGCTACACATTATTATGATCCACCAAATCTAACTTTCCCCTCGGGAGCTTATATCTGTGTTGTAGATATTGATTCGGATACTTTTGAGATAAATGTCAGACGATTTGTGGCCATCGATGATTGTGGAAACATCATCAATCCTATGATTGTACAAGGGCAAGTACATGGCGGCTTAACACAAGGGATAGCGCCAGCGATGTATGAAGAATTGTTGTATGATGATGACGGAAATATACTCAATGGCACCTTAATGGATTATTTGGTACCAACTGCTGTCGAGTCTCCTAGCTGGGAAACCGGGCATACTATAACACCTAGTCCACATCATCCTATTGGGGCTAAAGGAGTTGGAGAGTCACCAACTGTTGGAGCTCCGCCTGCTATTGCCAATGCTATTTGCGATGCACTTAAGCCATATGGAATTACTCACATGAACATTCCTATTACTCCGTTCAAGATTTTTAAGACGTTGCAAGAGAAGGGATTACTGGATACAGATTTAAAAATTTAAGTTTTTAATTTAAGAGAGCACATGATAGAAAAATATCATGCTGAGCTTGTCGCGACATACTAAACTTTACCCTTTGACAGTCTAAGGTGGCGAGTAAAGAGAATTATGGGCCTTCTTCTTAAATAACTAATCGGAAAAAATGGAAGCAATAATTGAAAAGAGTTTTGAAATTGAAGAGCCAATAGAGAAGGTTTGGGCTAATTTAAGCAAACCTATGGAAATTGCTTCATGCGTACCAGGAGCTGCTATTACTCAACAAATTGATGATACACATTATAAAGGGGAAGTAAAATTAAAATTTGGACCTATAAAGGCCCAGTATGACGGTGATATTGAAATGGTTGAGCTCGACAGTTCAGCTTATAGAATGGTAATGAGTGGTAAAGGACTTGATTCTAAGGGAAAAGGAAGTGCTGACATGAAAATGAATGGTGATCTCCAATCTTCGGATAAAGGAACGCACGTGAATTTCAAGATGACGGTTACTATTGTTGGAACTTTAGCACAATTTGGATCAAGATTAATTAATGATGTTTCAGACCAACTACTCAATCAGTTCATAGCAAATTTCAAAGCTCAATTAGCAGGGCAAGAATTTGACAATAACCTAAGTGCAGGTTCTATGATGGTCTCTGTCCTTAAAAGCAAGATTGGCGGTATATTTAAAGGCAAGGACGAATCTGCATCATAATGTTACCGGAAATTTCCAAACTTATTAAGAAGTTAGATAGTCTGGACTATGTGGTTGAAGAGGAGTTGGCCACCATTCTTCTTCTTATGCTGAAGTTAAAAAAGCCATTATTATTAGAGGGTCCTCCAGGAGTTGGTAAGACCGAAGTGGCACATATCATAGCATCCTACTTAAATACCAAATTAATCCGGTTACAATGTTATGAAGGTCTAGATGTCAATTCAGCTATTTATGAATGGAACTATCAAAAGCAATTACTATCTATTAAACTTACAGAGGGTTCTGGATTAAGTTCTGCAGAAAAGGAATCTCATATCTTTGGAGATGAATTTCTACTGAAGAGACCACTCCTCCAGGCTATCACAGAATCTGATAAGGCGCCCGTTTTGCTTATTGATGAAATAGATCGGGCGGATGAAGAGTTTGAGGCGTTTCTATTGGAGCTTCTTTCGGCCTATCAAATTAGTATCCCAGAAATGGGTACCGTCAAAGCCAATCATATACCTATCGTTGTTTTAACTTCTAATCGTACTCGGGAGTTGAGCGATGCATTAAAGAGAAGATGCCTTTATCATTGGGTCCCCTATCCTGAATTCCAGAAAGAATTAGCGATTATCAACAAGCACCTTCCTGACATAAACCAGGTTCTTGCCACGCAATTGGTCAAGTTTGTTCAATATTTGCGAAGTTTGAAATTAGATAAGTCTCCAGGTATCTCCGAATCCATAGACTGGGCAGAAGGACTGATTGCTTTGGGTGCTAAAGCTTTTACACAGGACTACATAGACAAATCCTTGGGGGTAATTCTAAAGTCGGATAAAGATATTACCAATATCAGAAGTCAAGGAATCGATTCAATCCTGAATGAGATTGAAGCATAATAACCATGCAACATTATAGCAATTATTCCGGCCTCGAAGCCTCAGTTTTGGGTTTCTGTGAGTTATGCCGAAGCCATGAGTTGTCAATCGGTCTTAATCATTCTGAAGAAGCCCTGATGGCTGCTCAAAGTGGATTTATTAATGATAGTAAAAGTTTTAAGATTGCACTGAGATCAATCTTTTGTAGTTGTGAAGAAGAGTATTCCACCTTCGATCGTTTTTTTGATATTTACTGGAGAAAAAAGAGGCATGAATACATGCCTAAAACCCGAACCAGAAAGCAAACCAAAATAATCAAGCAAACTAAGGGGTCAGTTGTTTTAGTTGGTTCTGGGGATGAGGAAGAAACCAAAAAAGATGGAGCTCGTACCGTTTCGGGAGCTAATAAAATGGAGTCTCTGCGAAAAACAGATTTTTCCAAAGTAGCAGACATTGACCATCTCTTACTGGATGAATTGGCTGAAAAACTTCTGTTACAATTAAATCATCGTTTGAAGCGACGTTTGAGAGCTTCAAAGGATGGAAAAATTGATCTAAGGAAAACTATCCGTAGAAATTTATCTCAAGGGGACAATTTATTTGAGCTTTTAAAGAAGAATAGAAAATTTGAGAAGTACCGTATGATAATTCTATTAGACGTGAGTGGGTCAATGGATAAGTATTCCTTTTATCTCCTCAAATTCATCTGGACTCTAAAATCGAATTTCAAAAAAATTGAAGCTTTCGTTTTCAGTACAAAATTGTTGAGAATAACTGAGTTCATAGAGAAAGTTCAGATTGATCAGGCAATGCTGCAAATGAACACTAATTCTGACCACTGGTCTAGTGGAACAGTAATAGGTAAATGTCTGCAAGAATTTAATGATCAATATTCCAAAAAGGTACTTAATGGAAGAAGTATAACCGTCATACTTAGTGACGGCCTGGATACAGGCGAACCTGAATTGTTATCAGAAGAGTTGAAAAAAATAAAACTGAGAACGAGCAAAGTAATTTGGCTTAATCCTTTGAAAGGTATGGAGGGCTATGAACCCTTAGCTAAAGGAATGAAGGCCGCCTTGCCAGAGATTCATACTTTTGAATCTGCTCATAACCTCGAAAGTTTGATGGAGTTAGAAAAATACTTGAGCCATGTATAATGAGCTAATTGATCAAATCTCTAAGTACATGGGGCAAGGCGAGGAATTCGCAGTTGCCCAAGTTATCTGGCGGGAAGCACCAAGCTCAGGCAAACCCGGTGATAAGGCCATAATACTTAAAGATGGCTCTCTGATAGGTTGGATTGGAGGAGGATGCGTCAAAGGAATTGCTGTGAAAGAGGCTCAGGAAGCGATAAGAGAGAATAGAAGTCGCTTAGTTCGCATTGATCCAGATGCGGAAAATAGTGAGGATGGTAGTCACAAAACATATCGCATGACCTGTCATAGCGGAGGAACCATGGAATTATTTATAGAACCAATAACACCTAATCCACAATTAATAATTGTAGGAAAGTCGAACATTGCAAGGGCGCTTTCAAAATTGGCCATTGCCACCAACCTTAGGGTTAATGTCCTTAGTAAGGACGTCCATAAAGGTATGTTTCCTGGGGCCAATAATATTCATGATCGAGTGGACTTTTCAAAAGTCAATATTGATAAAAATACGTTCATTGTAGTTGCTACCCAGGGTGAAGATGATGAGGAGTCCATCAGAAAGGCACTTGAAACAAGTTGCAATTATGTTGGCTTTATTTCAAGTCTGCGAAAATCAGTAAAGATTAAAGAATATCTTGCACAGACAGAACTGAGCGCAAATCGAATCAACGAGCTCAAAACGCCAGTTGGAATGGATATTAATGCCAAATTACCTGAGGAGATAGCCATATCAATTCTGGCTGAGATTGTACAGCTCTTTAGAGATCCAAAGAGAAAAGAGGTTCAGGAACCTGACACTGTGATTAATGACGACACTTATATCAATCCCGTTTGTAGCACACCAGTTTCAAAAAAGGACGCCAAACATGTCTTAGAATATGGAGGTCACACCGTTTACTTCTGTTGCGATGGTTGCAAAGTCTCTTTCGACACTGAGCCGGAGAAATACATTGAGGTCCTTGAGAGTAGATGAGCCAACCACCAACAGTTGAAGTAAAAACCTTGGAGGTTTAATGGAGTAAAACAGTACTGAAACACCTACTCATCCTCCTACTCTCAATCTTTCTTCTCCTGTAAGTAACCACCACTAATTCTTCACAGTCAGACAACTCTCGCTTTCAATGAGCATTGATTTAGAAAGGATCTGCAGAAAAACCATTCCGGATTATTAATTCAAGAGAAACTCCGGAAGAGCTTGGGAGGTTTTGGATAGGCTATATTCAGTGACAACTATAGAAAAAATTTAGCTTACTGAAGGTGGAGTATATGCCGATTGCATTATCTTCAGGTTTTTTCTTATTGAATCAACCGAAACCGCTTTAATTGAAATCATTCCATCGAAATCATCTGACATCATTGGGACTCCCTTAGCCGCCATTATTTGTTCTGAATCACCTTCTAGAACTAATATAAAATCAAATTCTCCTTCAGTGACGTCATAAGATATGAACTTGCACCCCATTGCTTCACAGGACGATTTGACGATACTTTCTCTGTTTGAATCACCGGTCAATAAACCCGTTACACCTTTTTGACTGAAATTACCCATCACATAATATTTAGCCATGTACACCTTAAATTATGAAAGATTAAATTGGAAGAAATTCACTTTAGCATTTCAAATTTATACTGGTCACAAAATTATCAGTTTTTACAATAGTTTGTCAAGTTTTCCTCAAAGCCATATTTTTACATATTAGCTAACTAATTCTTAACAGTCAGACACACTTCGAGTAAAATTTCCAATTATTGAAAATCTATCTTAACACCAAGAACATAAAAGTCTTGAAAAATATTGTATTAGGTCTATCATTTCGAATTTAGATGGGTTGAATTAATGTAATTTTTTATATTTTAGTCCTATAAATACCTGAATTAAATAATTAATAAAAGGAGTTGATATGTCTGATAAAAAAATAATGGGTAGTTGTTTTTGTGGTGCTGTTCAATTAGAAGTAAAGGGCGAACCAACTGCAATGCTATATTGTCATTGTAAAGACTGCCAAGCTTGGAGTGCCGGTCCTATAAACTCAGCAAGTTTATGGAGTCCTGAATTATTAGAAGTTACAAAGGGGCAAGAATATATTGGAACCTACAACAAGACAGAGGATAGTTGCAGAAAATTTTGTAAAATATGTGGTGGACATTTGATGAATGAACATCCGGGTTTAAAGCTTATAGATATATATGCTGTGATCTTGAATAGTTTTTCATACAAACCAACCATACATATTAATTATGAAAGTAAAACTGTTTCGGTTAAAGATGGATTACCAAAATTTAAGGATATGCCAGAAGAATTTGGTGGGTCTGGAGCAACAATGCCAGAGTGAATATTTCAGTTTTACCGATAATAATTTTAAAAATTAAGTGACGACTAGAATCAATTTCAAATTTTCCTAACACGTCCCATACAATTCTTTCACTTCCTACGTGTTTTGTTGTTATTTTTATTGGTATAAAATTTAATTCGTTGGTAAATTTTTACTGTGTGAGCAAACTTAACTTTCCAAAGTCAGACACACCTCCACAATCTTCTCCATTTCTTGTAAAAAAAATAATTAAATATTGTTTAAGTAATATACTATAGAATATCTAAAAATTAGCCGGCATGAAAATTTAGGATAGCTATGAAAAAGGAATTTGGAATAAATGTAATATCAAATGCTTGTGGTGTCAAGCCCCACACAATCAGGACGTGGGAAAAGAGATATCAGGTCTTTACGCCCGAGCGTTCTAAAGGAGGGCAAAGACTATACAGTGAAGTTGATTTGACCAAAGCAAAACTCATTGTTGCATTGATAGAAAAAGGTCACACTATATCAAGTTTAGCGAGACATTCATTACAAGAACTTCGTTCATTACTGGTGGTGAAAAATGGTGATGTATCTGAATCAGACAGGATGTTTACTGCTCTTGAAATAAAAAAATTAGTTCAGCATTTAGCAAATTTTAATATTGACCTTGTTGCCTCTGGGATGCAGTACCTTCGCTTGAGTTTAGGGGTAAAAGAATTTATTTTTAAAATTGTTTTACCTGTAATGCATGAGATTGAAAAGTTGGCTCTAAAAGGAATTTACTCGGTCACACAAGAACATATTATATCAACAATCGTGAGAGATCAGCTTGGCCAAATTAATTTGGCCAATGAAGGGCCTAAACATGAGCGATTTGCTTTAGCGACTCCTGAAGGAAACATACATGAACTTCCTATTATGATCGCAGAAATTATTTGTAAAGCGAATCGGTTTTCAACTAATTACCTTGGTGCTTCACATCCGGCAGAGTGTTTGAGTGAATCTGTTAATGCTCTAAAATGTAAAACTATTGTGATGGGTGTTATTTCATCGTCTCAATGGAATTACGAAAAGAATATTGTTCCATACCTTGAATCAATGGATAAATATTTGAAAAATAACGTAAAAGTTATACTTGGTGGTGGCAGGGAGGTTGATTTTCCAGAATTTAAGAACATAGAAAATGTAATGGTCGTCAAAAGTTTGGAAGACTTCGATAAAATGCTTATAGAAATAAAATTAAGTTTAAGATGAAAAAAGTGGCAGTTATCGGCTCAGGAATTTCTGGAACATCGGCTGCCTATTATTTAAATAAGCCCTTACATTCCGTTATTTAATTAGCAGTTACGATGAAATTTTTTATTGTAAAACTGCCCTCCCCTAAAACAACCTCTGCACCCAACTCCAGATCAAGTATATATTCCTCACCGCTAACCCAACCCAGCCTTTTCCATTCATTAAGCACAAGCTTCATATCTACTGTACCGGCAAGATAATCTGTATCATAAACTACAGCAGTATAGTCCCAACTATTGTGGTTTGCATTTCTCCAAACTTTGTGAGATGGCCCTGACAGAACCAGATTTGCTGAGTTTCCGTAGCCTCCAGCCGGGCTGGGATCACTACCTTCGTGCAACCAGATCATTACCTCATGCGTAATTGCAGATTGTCCTCCATTAGGATCATTAGCCAACCAAGTCTCCAAAGCAATGTTATAACCGTTAGATGAATAACTTCTATCCAAATCAAATTCAACCTTGAATTCCTTCAGGTTATTAATTTTGATTGGGAAAGGTGAATTTTCAGTACCTTTAGAATCCCAAGGTTTACGACCAACATAGATTTCCTGATAGGACCTTACTCCACCATTATTCAAAGGCCAATTCCATTCAATCTTAGTCTCTGACGGAAAAGCATCAGTTACAGTAATACAAGCTGTGTAATCTGCCCCATTCTGATAAGGACCTTTCCCCCAGACATTGTTTGAAAAACGATAACCATTTGAATCTTTGGTGTCCCAGTCTTCACAATATTTACCTGCAATAGAAATGACTTCGGACGACTTTTTACAGGAAAAAGCGAAGAATATTACTAGAGAAGTCAGAATCAAAATGATTTTGTTTGAATGCATGAGAGGTTAGGAGTATGAGGTATAGGAGAATGAGTAGATGTTTCGCATGGTTTCCTATTTGGTTTAGGAGAACCCAATATATAACATCAATTGGTTTGTTTTACAATGTGTGGGGATTTTACTCTGAGGGTGTATGACTGTGAAGAATTAGTGGGTGGCGAATGTACGTATTAGATTTTCATACATACACGCACAAGGGGAAATGGATTTCTTATTGAATTTATATATAATTAATCATAAAGAAAAAAGGAAAATAGTCTTTAAGTCCAACCTAAGCCGTTTATTTGGTGGTAAAAATGGTTGTATCTATGAATTATTAAGGGCCACTTAATTTTATAGAAGCGAGTAACCCTTTATAGATTAACAGTTTAAAGTGTCTGAATAATTTCTCCTCCCATAAGTAAAGTCGCGTCATAATCCTTAAATAGCTGAAGCAATCCTCCCATACCACTCCATTTTTGAGCTACATTCATGTGATTTCCAATTTCATCAGGATTTGGATAAACTTCATTCATTATAATAATCATGTTTCCTGTTTTACCTTCTTCTGGATTTGCTGGATTCACAAATTCTTCTGCCTTTGTAACATAATAATCAACTAAATTAACAGATTTACCAGTACCGATAGCATGAGTTTCACGCATCCATTCAGCATGGTCTGCTAGACCTTTCTCGACAACAGGTGCTTGTTCAGCCGAAACTTTAAAAACGAAAGATATTGTTGCATTTCCTTTAGATGTAGACATTTTATTTTTAGATTGAGGATTGATAATGAAAAGCTCATTTTAAATTTTATAAAATTACTGAGCTATGGAAACTAAAGAGAGAGAGTATAACACTTCATGTTTATAAATAAATCTTTTTATATTCTTTGTATTCCCCTTAAGTTTTCCTGAGGAATGGATGATGTTTGGGTGTTCTGAGGGAATATTTTCACGGCTCCAATGGCATTTGGCAGAGGGTTGACGGATTTGATTATCTACAATTAATCCCGTTCCTTGACGCTCTCTTTCCAGCCTATTTGTTCTGCCCGATTTTTGAAATTGACTCCTTCCGGGGAGAGTGGACAGACCGTCTCGTGCCAATGTTTCTACACGCAATTTAATCATCAATATTCAGCAGAGCTTCTACGGACATTGAATGAAGCTGTGTTTCAAGTTCTGCTGGAAATGTTGCCTCCAGTAATTCCAGGTCGTCCGAACAGTCCGTGAGGGCGTGACGTTGCTGAGCAGGGATAACACAGGAATCTCCAGCCTCCATCCTTTGGGGTCCGATTCCCTCGCAGATGAGTGTTACTCCACCCTCCAGCGTGAAAAAGAAGTAAAATTCTCCGCTGTGACTGCACACCAGAGGTTTGGATCCATTCAAGGGGCGCACAACCCGAACTCCGGCTAAACCTTTGGTGG
>Ga0209090_10000814_pt1 | contig 19733 bp, 23 predicted proteins | sample ArcticOcean_MG_C_9_FD_187432 | JGI IMG/M metagenome (GOLD analysis project Ga0209090, IMG submission 187432) | Marine microbial communities from western Arctic Ocean - ArcticOcean_MG_CB2_152 (SPAdes) (version 2) | ecosystem: Environmental > Aquatic > Marine > Oceanic | place: Arctic Ocean... | reverse complement strand
GGCATCATAAAAGAATATAAAGAAGAGCATGAAAAATTAGCTAACCGCTTAGTAGATATTGCTCACAAACTAAAGGGGTCTATAAGAACATAATGAATAGTGATTATTTTAATAAAGTAACAGAATTAGAGAAGATGAATGCCTCGGATGATTATATTATTGGTTGGCAGGAAGGTTACCAAAGTAGCCCTAAAGTTGAAGAACAAAGATTGAGCGATGCTTATGAAGCTGGTTATGCAGATGGTGAAAATAAAAACATTGATAACGCAGCTAATTTTAAAAAATAAATTTACGTTCTAGTTAGTGATTCGTAAACTTCTATAAACTTCTTACAAATCTCAACAGCGTCTATATCAACTATCTGATCCATAACCCATTTATTTGTCTGACTAGACCCCATTGCATCTTGTATTTTTTTTGCCAGATGACGATAAATTGAATAATTACCGGATGATTTTGTGAACTCATACTGAGAATATTCACCTGAACGTATATTAAGTGTATTGATGTACCCTTCTCTATAGTTTCCATCACCAAATAGATCTTCGCAATTTTCTTGCATTATTCTAGCTGACTGTTTTCCGAGATTATTCATCACTGATATGCGATAGTCATCTGGATTTTTATCTTGATATAAAAGTCGGTCAGCTAAATGTACCTGGAAAGACATAAATTCTACAATAACTGTAATACGCTGATGATCCGAAGAATAATCAAAATCATCCCCATGGAGATTCCTTGCTTTATCTAAGGATAATTTCCAGCCAATATATGATAAGGCACTAGCAATATCTTCACTGTTTTTTTCACGTTTAACAGTCTTAGACCAGTTACTTTTAATTCGTATTGCCATAACTAATTATCTTCAATGTATATTGGTTATATTTTATACTATACACTCAACAAGTAAGAATATAAATGAAGGGGAAAGGTAATTGGACATTCAACTAGAGAAAAGATTGATAGAAACTAAGCCAGGTAGTTTTATTTTTGAATTTAACAATAGTATCTCAACTAAAAATTGCCAAGATATAATTAATAGATTTGAATCATCTGAATCTGATCATTATCAAGGAAGAGTTGGGCAAACATTTGAAGAAAATGCAGATGTTAAAAAATCAACTGATATGGTGATAAGCGGAAAAGATAACTGGAAAGATATTGACGAGTTACTATTTACAAGTCTCGCAAAAGCATTAAGTGGAGTAAAAAAACAATTTGATTTTTTCACAGGGCCTTTTAAAGATATTGGCTATGCAGTTCAAAGAACAAAGCCAGGAGAGTTTTTTCACTGGCATGTTGATAGCGGGAGTCATCAATTCAGCGATAGACAATTGGTCGCTATTTGGTACTTAAATGATGTTGAGGGGCCAGGTGGAGAAACAGAATTCTTAAACCAAGATGTAAAAATTAAACCTGAAGCTGGCAAATTAATTTTATTTCCTCCTTTTTGGACTCATGAACACCGTGGTGTTACACTTCAAAAAGGTATTAAATATATAGCAACTACCTGGGTAGTCTTCAAATAATGTCATTAAAAAATAACTTAACGCCGACAGAGCTTATGAAGTCAGTTCTGCAAAGAATAGCTACTGGACCAGAGTTAAGTAAAAATATCACACGCGAAGAAGCTAAGGCAGCAATGTCTGCAATACTAAATGAAGAAATCAGTGACGTTCGTTCTGCTATTTTTTTAATTGCTCTGAGAATGAAAAGAGAAACTCTTGATGAAAATTTAGGTGTTCATGATGCTATGATAGATTCTGTCAAAAAAATGGATGTTAATGTTGATGATCTTGTAAATATTGCTGACCCTTATGATGGATTTACAAGAAACATTCCATCTTCAGCTTATATATTACCTGTGTTAGCAGAACTTGGAATACCAGCTATTTCCCAAGGCGTTACAACTGTTGGCCCAAAATTTGGCTGCACTCACCATGCTATTTTTAAGCTTTTAGGGTTAGATATCTACTCTACTCATGAGCAAGTAATAGAAAGATTAGAAAATAAAGATATTGGCTGGGGTTATATGGATCAAAAAATATTTTCTCCTCAACTTAATAATTTAATGGATCTGAGGACAGAAATAATTAAAAGACCAGTAGTTACAACAATAGAAGTTTTGGCAAATCCATTAATATCAAAAAGAAATCATTTTGTAACTGGTTATGTTCATAAACCATATCCTCCTATTTATTTAATGCTTGCTAGAAATGCAAAGTTTGATACCTCAATTGTTATACGTGGTACAGAAGGTGGTGTTATACCTTCTTTAAGACAAAAGGCGAATGCTTTTTTTTATAAAAATATGTCAGATGAAAATGAATTAGTAGAAATAAATCCTGAGGTAGACTTAGGGATTAGCCAAGAAGTTAGAGCTGTTAAAATACCAGGATCTATAGTTAAGGCTATTTCAAATGATAAAATTGAAACAAAAGTAAATCCAATAGATTTGGCCAAAGAATCTTTAAAAATGGGAATGGATGCATTGTCAGGTACTGAAGGAGCTATGAGTGATTGTATCTTATATGGTGCAACAATTATTTTAAGTCACGTCACTAATAATAATATTCAGTCATGTGCGAAAGAAATAAAACAAGTATTAAATTCAGGTAGCGCATTGAGGCGTTTAAAAAAATAGAATGGCTAAGCTTAAACTTGCAAATATAAATGATGTAGTGAATGGTGAGATGATTCAGTCAACCATTAATAATAAAAATTACTTAATTGCAAAAATTGATAACAATATTTATGTAACATCTGATATGTGTACTCATGAAGATGCGGAACTTACCATGGGGTGTCTTGATGGAACCAAAGTAAAATGTCCACTGCATGGAAGTTTTTTCGACCTCACTTCTGGCAAAGCTTTGAATGAACCAGCTGAAGACCCGATTATAATATATAAAACAGAAATAAAGGACAATCAGATTTTTATAGATGACTAATATATCTAATCCAGAAAAAGATAGTGATGGATTTTTATTAGACCCATCAGACTGGAACATCCTCCTCGCAGAAACAATTGCAGAAGAGTTTGATATTCCATTAGAAAAAGAACACTGGATTATTATAGAATTTATTAGGCATCACTTTGATAAACACCAAAAGGTTCCAGAACTTAGAGAGCTTTTAAAAACTTTTAAAAAAGAGTATGGTGAAGACAAATCAACAAGGAAATATATTTATAAATTATTTCCCTATGGTTATGGTCAACAAGCTTGTAAAATTGCAGGTATGAGGCAACCAAAAAAACTCTGGTTAGATATGTAATAATGAATACAGATATAAAAAATAACTTCGACTGGAACTGCAAACATACATGGAAGCAATCTGCTATAAATACATCGTGGTGTTTAGTAGGATGTAGCTTTGGTGATATGGCAACCATATATTACTTCCAAGTAAATGCAATTCCATGGTCTACATTATCAATAATGGCTCTAGCAATGTTTAATGGAATAATCTCAAGTATCATTCTTGAGACAATTATTTTATTAAAACAAATGAAACTTATGCCTGCATTAAAAACAGCTTTTGGTATGAGTCTTATTTCAATGATAAGTATGGAGCTTGCTATGAACATCGTAGACGTTTTATTTACAGGAGGAGCTAAAATAAATCTCTATGTAATTCCATTAATGCTTGTTGCTGGCTTCTTAACTCCATGGCCATATAATTATTGGAGATTAAAAAAGTTTGGTGTGGGTTGTTGCGGTTAATTAATCTGAGAAGTTAAAACTTTAGTCACTGCACTTTCAATATTATTCTTAAAAGTTTCAACAACATTTCTAAAATAAGATTCAAAAACAACTATAGGTATTGCTACTGATAAGCCGACCGCAGTAGTCAATAATGCTTCCCATATACCGCCTGACAAAACAGATGGGTCAACATTTTTTCCAGCCATTTCCATTTGTTGAAATGCTTCAATCATTCCAAACACTGTTCCAAGCAGTCCTAATAAAGGAGCAATAGTTGCAATTACTTGCAGACTATTAAGCTTTGAACTGTAATAATTTATTCTCTCGTCAGAGAGCCTTACAATCTCTTCACGAATATCACTTTCAAGTTTTGCTGTTAATTTTTTATGCTTAAGTAACTGATACATTGTAAAGGAAATCACTTCACTTTCAGGATCATTACTTTTGTTAATTGACTCATAAGCATCATCATGATTATTTGCAAGCCACGTGTTTACACTTCTAGTCGTACGTTCAGATTTAAAAAAATTAACTCCATAAAAGATATGTAATTTATAAAAAATGATTGCAGTTGCATATACAGATAATGCTAGCAATATATATACTATTGGGCCACCAAGATTTAAAAGTGAATTAGCTTCCATAAAATTTTTCCATGTGTTTATATTCTAGAGGAATTATATTTAATATCATCCCTTAAATCATATAATTTAGTACCCCTCTTAATCAATCAAGAGGGGCTAAGTGTATGTTATCAAAAATCGTAGATTAATGACCCCCAAATACTCCTTCCAGGCTCATCTACCCTATCAGCAGCGCCATCAAGAGCATTAGTAGTATTTAAATGCGCAGCATATCTTTTGTCCGTAAGATTGCTAATGCCTACTGTAAATCTAACATTTGGAGTTGGCTCAAAACCAGCATATAAATCATATACTGTATATCCTCCGGTTCTTCCAACATCAAGAACTCTAGAGTCAAAACGGTCTTGTGTATCTGCAAAATTTGCACGGATACCATAATTTACTAAAGCAGTTTCATACTCAAGAGAGACATCACCGGCTAATGGCATAATTTGTGGTAATGGCCTATTTTGCGTATCATCATCTCCATGAGTATAATTTAAATTAATTTTTCCTTTAACGTTAGAGGAAAGGTTTTTTTGAATGCTTAATTCATAGCCCCAAATAGTTGCATCAACATTTTTATAAACTCTTGCATCATTTACAGTATTATCATATGCGCCATCAGAAGCCCTATATGTAGTAATATAATCACTTATATCATTAACATATATAGATCCATTAACATGACTACCCATAAACATATTCTCAAAACCTAATTCTAAAGTGGTATGTACTTCTGAATTTAAGTTTGGATTGCCAATATGTCTAAGCCTGTATTTGCCACCCATCGCCATAGACGTCTTTGCATTGAATAATTCTGTGGCATCAGGAGATCTTTCATTTCTGCTAAGAGAAATATAAGCATTTGACATAGAATTATAATCTTTTTTTAATCTAATGAACCCACTTAAATTATTATGATCTTTTTTACTAGCAGTCACTGTTCCTGTGTAGTGTGCAGTATATAAACTGTTAGCAGTAACTTGTAACATACTAGATGACCCAGGATCATTGCCTGCCCTAGTTGCATTTTTGTTAACTCTATCTAATCTTATTCCATAAGATAAAATAGTCTCAGGAGAAATTAAATTATCTTTTTCTAAAAATAAACCTAGTTTAGATATTTCAGCACCAGGCCATAAATATGTTAAATGGAGCAAGCTTGATGAGATCACCATGTTTTGTTCCGCATCACGAGTATTATGCTCATAGTCAATACCTACTCTGAAATTATTACCAATTGCACCAATCAAACGTCCACCATATGTATCTGATGCCGCAGGTGTCTTCATTGAGTTAACGGTTCTCATGGTATAGTTATCCATTAAATGATCCATGTCAGAATTATGAAGTTCAAGTTTCATTGATGAAAATAAACCTATTGGTGTTACACGATGATATTTAAAATTATAAATATCCACATAACTATAAACTATATCCATGGGTAAGCCTGCATAACCTAAATTATCTTGAGCATTATTATTATATGTGAATTCAACCTTAGAACCATCATCTAACCTTTTCCCTATAATTGCCGCATAATTACTTGTTTGATATTCTGTGAGTGGTTTTATGCCTGAACCAGTTTCATAATTACCAGCCTCTGAATAAGAACCATTAAGTCTAAAATAAGATTTACCTAGTCCCAAAATGAAATCAACTGCAGTTGTTTTGGCTTCAGCATTGGAATCAAAAGTCTGCCCTACTTTTAATTCATAAGATTTAGAACTAGTTAAATTATTTTTCTTAGACATAGAACCAGCAAGTGGCTCAGTGACTCTTTCATACTTAATGACACCACCCGGTCCGCCTGCACCATGCATAACAGACTGAGTACCCTTAATTACTGTTATAGAATCATAATTCATTATGTTTGCATATGTTGAAGCTGGATCCATTTTTGCTGAACATGCTCCATATATAATTGCTCCATCTAAAGATGAATTAATTCTCTGATCACTTTGCCCTCTTATTACAGGATCTAAGCCATGTCCACCTCTCCTTATGGTATTGATACCATTAATGGATTTTAAAAGGTCTCCTCCATCAACAGCATTTTTTGTATTAATATCGGTAATAGCCTCATGAGTTAAATCTTGACCAGATAAAATAGGGGCTGATATTTCTATATCAGTTAAGTCTTCAGCATATGTATTGCTGATAAAAAATATTCCAATGATGAATATATATTTAATGTAATTCATAGTTCCTCCACTATAAAAGTTAGTTTAATTAAAATAATTTTTAACTAAACAGTTGGAGGTGCTCTAGGTAGGACTAGAGTGAATTTAGATGTGGCAAAAGAATTACTTTCAAGTTCTATATAAAGATTTAATAATGTTGGAACATTATTATAGACAGAGTGAGTAATAATATTATCTATATCATCAAAGAAATAAACGCAACTATCACAATGTAAAAAATAATCTGTGCTTGTCGTATTATCTTGCCCAAACTTACAAATGAAATTTGTCTTATTATTATCAGTTAAAAGGTTTGCGCCTGCATTAAGCGGTGCAATTAAGACTGCTAAAAATATAAATATTAAACGAATATTTAGAGATATTTTTTTCATTATTACAAAGAATACTAAAGATAAGGAATTTTTCAAGAGTATATTTTAAATAGATAGAAAGCTCATAATTTTATCTTATGAGCTTTCAACGAGGTTATGAAATCCTAGTAGGACATCTTACTTAAGGGAGAGATTAAGAATAGTTCTCTTAAGCTTGATGTCCCCTTTTATTTTCCACCGGAGAGATGAAAATTAAAAATCGAATTTTACTCCTGCCATTACAGACAATGGTTTATTTGGACGTTTACCATACTCATGCTCTGAAGCCACAATGACTTTATCGAATAAGTTGTCTACGTTCAAAAATAATCTTGCATCTTTAATTCCATTTGAATTCACAGCAACATTCATGCCAGTGTGTAAGTCAAATATAAATGCTTTACCAGTTCTGTAAGTATTTGCATCATTAGTAAAAGTATCGTCTTGGTACTTAGCACCTAGAGCAATGCTCCAGTTGTTAGTTTCCATACCAATAGATGTATACAGTTGGAAATCAGGTACATAAGCAATTGAATTGCCGCTGAAACTAGTTTCACCACCTGTATATTCAGAACTTTGTAACATACCACTAATCATTAATGGATATCTTACTGAACTATGTCCAGCCATTCCTTTCATTTGAGGAGCAGCGAACATATTGTTAAGTCTGTATTGGAATTCAATACCTTCAACTTCTGCGGAGCCTTTGTTAGTTGTTGATCCCGAATCAGCGGAAGCACAACCATTTGCTTCTAAACATGAGTCAATTAATTGACTGTAGTCATTATAGAAAGCAATAACTTCAAAGTAACTGTTGTTTGTTTGTTTTCTGAAACCAATTTCATAGTTATCAGATTTTTCGGGCTCAATTGTAGCTGCTGATCCTGCATCTACAGGGCTGTGACCTTCACTGAAACCAACAAACATAGTTTGACCGCCACCCATATTATAAATAGTGGATGCAGCCATCATAGTTGCTGAATCTTGAATATCTTTTTTAGAGCTACCTGGAGTTCCATTAGTACCATCATTTTTCTCTGTGTCTTCATAACGAATACCTAGAGTATGAGTGAATGCACCTGCCGCGATAACATCTTTTAAATGCCAAGATGATGCATCAGTATCTTTTAACTCACCGTCTGTGAATTGTGTACCGTCTTCACCAAGAGTAGATAACCACTTCATAGTACCGTTGGCATCAACAGTATATCTTTGGCTAAATCCAGAATCGTTTCTAGCTCTATAATCTTTATGACGTCTGTATCCATACTCAAGGGCGTGGTTACCAATATCATGATTGACTACAAATTGAACACCAGTCATACCGTAATCACGATGACCCATCGATCTTTTAATATACTCGTTTGCAACCATAGCTGTTTGATTTGTTAAAATGTTACATGCTCTAAGCTCTATTCCCGTATCACCGGCGCAATTACCTTGCATATCAATATTAGAGAATTTCACAGTAGCATTATTAGTATTACCACCATCACCATCAGGATCTACATACATTTCACCACTTTTACCCCAAAGACGACTGTATCTGGTTTTATAAAGTTTAGACGTAATAGTCATGTTAGATGAAGGTTGCATAGTATGAGTAAAAATATATCTATGATAATCATTATCCATTTGATCTATTGAAGACGGTGCATATCGTTGATATGGATCGGCCGCAAAATCTGCACCTGTTAAACCAATATATGTTTCATTAGATGTTTCAGAAGTATTTGAACTTGTTATTTCAAAAGTCTGATTCCATGAACTATTTACCGGGGTATAACTAAGTTTAAATAAATCAGTTTGTTTATCAAAACCAGCATCAGTATTATTACCAGTACCTTTTATATTCTTATAACCATCAGCTCTGTAGTCATGATATTCAAAAACATAACCGATAGATCCAATATTCCCACCATAGTATGTGTGATTTCTAGAGAAACCATCAACACCTAAAGTTGCAGAATAATGTCCTTCAGCTCCAACAGTTGGAATAGAACGAGATAAGAAGTTAATTGTACCTGCAGTAGTTCTAGGTCCATTACCTATAGCTGCTGGTCCTTTTAATACTTCAACTCCTTCCATACGACCAACGTCTGGGAAGAAGTACATGCTTCCATTAGAATAAATAGCAGGACCTTGTGGTACGCCATCTTCTAGAACGTTAATTTTTGTTGTTCTTAGGGCGCTTGTTCCACGCATACCTATATTTGTTCTTAGACCATAACCGTCCTCTGTCTGAGAATATACACCCGGAATTCGTCTTAAGACTCTTTCCGCATCTGTATAACCCATCTCTTTCATTTCATCATCACTGATAAAATGAGCAGAACCAGCTTGTTGTGTCTCATCTTGTGAACCAAACACGCTGACAGGACTGATCTCTTCCGCATAAATTGGCGCACTGATAATCATCAGTGAAGCAATCGCATATGCTTTAAAGTTTCCCTTTGTCATTATTATTTTCCTCATTTATGTATAAATAGCGTCAATATTTATGGCTGAAATAGCCACAGATACAAACAATTGAGTTATTATATGCGAATGATTCTCATTTGTAAATACGAATGCTTCTTATTTCTATTACAAATGATGGTAAAATATGACATAAGAGGAGATTTTATATAGAATTACTGCTTAACCGAGAGATAAGATGACTAAAATAAGTTTAACGCCAATAATAGATGTAGTATTTATACTGCTTATATTCTTTATGTTGGCTACAAATTTCCAATCATTCAATAAGACAGAGATTAAAATGTCAAATGAAACTGCGAGTGTCTCACAAAGTGATAAAAAGATTTTCTTAATTGAATTTAATAAGGATAGTGAGTTTAAGTTAAATGGTACAGCAGCCAGTTTAGACTCCATAAAGTCAGATATCATATCTAGTAAAAATGATGGTGATGACTTTATTGTTATAACTAAGCCATTAAAAGGTGTAGATGTTCAACTTATACTTAGTGTGTTTGCAAACTTAAAATCTAGCAACATAGAGAATGTTACATTAGGCATTAGTAAAAATAATACAGATGATTCATATGATAATAAAAAGAAATCTGTGAAAATACCACTTCTCGAGAAACTATAACCTATTATGAGAATAAAAATTAAAAAACAGATTACAAAAAATGAGGATAACTTGCTCCCTCTTGTTAATATCATATTCTTATTATTAATATTTTTTATGTTAGCCGGAGTTATAGTAAAACAGAAAGAACTTCATAATGTAGATCTTGCCTCTGCAACCATCGAGGAATATATTGAGAAGGATAAAAATACCTTATTTATTAATGCCGATGGATCTTTAACCTTAAATGATGAATCAATTGGCAAGTCTCTGCTTAAAGAAAAATTGATATTACTCAAAACAGATAATATTTTAATAGCTGCTGATGGATCTCTAGACTCTAGCTCACTAAATAAGATTCTCTTAATCTTGAGTGATAGTGAAATTAAAAATGTTACCTTACTCTCTAATACAAATGAATGAAATAACAAAATTAAATAAGTATCTATTAATAGCATTTGCCATGCATTTATTTTTTTTATTTACACTTACTTCTCCGAAAACAGTTAACGATATTACTACTATTGGTGAAACTGGAATGAAAATACAGATGATGGTATTAAAAAAAAGTGACGAAGTTTATGATGAAAGTTTAGCCTCTGAAGAAATAAGAAATAAAACAGAGGATTCAGAAAAAGATCAAGAAATGCTAATGGATAATAGAGAAGTTGGGGAAAAATCAGAATATACTTATGATACTTATTATGGAAAAATTAGACAAACAATAGATGCTAATAAAAAATACCCTTTGCTATCTCGTCAAAGAAAAGAAGAGGGGACACCTAAAGTAATGTTTACGATACTAAAAAATGGAGTAGTAACTAACTTAAGCATAAAATCATCGGGTTACCGTTCTTTAGATAGAGAGGCAAGAAGAATGATTATGATATCATCTCCGTTTCCAAAAATTCCTGATTCAGTTAGCGAAGAACCTATTTCACTAACAATACCAATTAACTTTAGATTAAAGAATAATTAATCAGCTTTATACCAATTCAGTTTTTCTCTCAATGTCACAACATGCCCTATGATGAATATTGTAGGCGCATTAGGTTTTTCTTTTTGCACTAGATCATCCATTTCATCAACCGTTGAGGTATATACTTTTTGATTTCGGGTAGTTCCCTGTTCTATTAGAGCACATGGTGTTTTTGGATCTAGTCCAAATTTTATAAGTTGTGAGCAAATAATATCAATAGAAACAAGACCCATATAAAAAACAATAGTTTGATTAGGTTGTATTAATTTTTCCCAGTTTAAATCTAATTTTCCTTTCTTTAGATGGCCAGTTACAAATATACATGATTGCGCATGATCTCTATGTGTAAGAGGAATACCGCTATATGCCGAACATCCACTAGCACTTGTTATTCCTGGAACAACTTGAAAAGAAATATTATTATCTACTAATAAATCAATCTCTTCGCCACCCCTCCCAAAAATAAAAGGGTCTCCTCCTTTTAATCTTAGAACTCTTTTACCTTCTTTAGCATATTTAACAAGCAATTCATTAATCTCTTCTTGTCTGACCGTATGATTATCTCTTTGTTTACCTACATATATTTTTTCCGCATCTCTTCTAATTAAATCAATTATTGATGGGTGAACTAATCTATCATAAAGCGCAACATCTGCTTGCTGCATTAAACGAAGTGCTCTAAAAGTTAATAAGTCTGGATCTCCAGGTCCTGCTCCAACTAAATAAACCTCTCCTTCTCCTTTTTTCTGTTCATCAAAATTATCAATTTCTATATTTAAAAATTTTATAGCTTCTTCGTCTTGGCCACTTAATACTAATTCTAAAAATTTACCATTCAACATTTGTTCCCAAAAGATTCCATTGGATTTAGAATTAACTAATTTTTTTCTGACGGGTATTCTATTTTCAGACACAATTTTTGCCAGTCTTCCATAAGCACCTGGTATCATTGTCTCAAGCTTAGTTCTTAACATGCGCGCGAGTACAGGAGAAGATCCCCCTGTAGATACAGCTACAGTTATTGGTCCTCTTTCTAAAATAGACGGGAATATAAAGTCACATATTTTTGGCTTATCAACTACATTAACAAGTATTTTATTATCATTAGCATCTTTAGCAATCTGCTCATTTAATGATTCGTCATTAGTTGCGGCAATTACAAATGCAAATGAAGAACTGGTTAAGTGTTTAATATTATAATAATCTTTTATTGGGTTTATATTTTTATTAACAAATAATCCTTTTATATATGATGTGAATTCTGGGGAAACAATAGTTACGCTTGCGTTTGCTTTTAGCAAAAGATCTAATTTACGTTCAGCAACTTCACCGCCACCTATTAATAGGATTGACTGTTTACTAAGCTCCATAAAAAAGGGGAAATATTTCATTAAGGTTTTTCGATTCCCGCCTTCTTATACCAATGCTGTGCTTTATCTAAATCTTGAGGAACAAGTTTTCCTTCTTCATAAATCATAGCAAGCGTTGTTGCAGATCCCATTAAACCTTGATCTGCCGCTTTGGTAAACCATTCTATGCTTTTCTCTATATCTTTATCTGTGCACTCACCTTCAAAAAACATAAAGCCGAAAGCATGTTGAGCAAGAGGGTATCCTTTATTTGCAGCGCTACCCATATAATCAAAAGCTTTTTGCGTGCTTGCTTGACAACCCAGCCCATTCTGTAACATGATTGCCATCCTATACATTGCTTCGACGTTACCTTCATCTGCAATGGGTGATAATAATTTTATAGCATGAGCAAAACTTTTTGTTTCAAAAGCAGCTATACCACTTTCTAATTCCATTGCCCTGTTTTCATATTTATCCATATTAATCCTTTAATAAATTCTCTAGCTTGCCATCCATATCATGCTCAATTAAATCATCAAATCCACCCACATGATAATCACCAATAAAGATTTGTGGTACAGATTGCCTTTTAGATCTTTCCATCATAATTTTTATCTCTTCAGGATTTTGATCAATCATAATGTCTTCGTATGGAATATCTTTCTTTGTAAAGAAATTTTTAGCTCTAACACAAAATGGGCATATTCTCGTGCTATATATAACAACTTTTTTCATCTCAACTCTCCAGCCTATATTTCTTACTTATAGTGTGTAATTTGTCTCTTATAATTTTTTTGGATTATTACCCCTAGGATATCATAAGAATTATCTAATAGAATTTCTGGATACATGTCATTTAAAGCTATTAAATATCTTTTATCACCTTCTTTAACGAACTTTCGAAACCACCTGACTCCTTCGTATTCTATAAAAATATATTGACCATCCTCGCATTGCCCAACAGGATCTATAATAACTATGCAGTCTTTATTAAATTCTGGTTCCATACTGTTATCTGTTACTTGTAGAGCAAATGCTTCTGATGCACCACAATTAGATTCAATGTTATCAAGGTTTTCTTCATTCATAGGCAAATTATAGTTGAATTACTGTTGTTATCTACTAAAAATTATATTTAAATCAATATATTGCTAGTAATTGGGAAGATTCAAGAGCTAATAATAGTTGGAAGAAACTTTGGGAAATAAAATTATTTATTTTTAATTTACCTTTTTGATTTGAAAAATTTCTTAAGTAATTGGGAAGATTCTTCTGCCATCATTCCAGAGAAAAATTCTGGCTTATGATGACAAGATGATGATTCAAAGATTTTAGGTCCATTTAATACCCCTCCACTTTTTTTATCTTCAGCGGCAAAATATAGATTTTTTATTCTTGCAAAACTAATAGCTTGAGCACACATTGGACATGGCTCCAGACTTACGTACATATCACAATCAATAAGCCTTTCATTATGAATCACTTGCATTGCTTTTTGTATTGCTAACATCTCTGCATGGGCTATAGATGATTGGATTCCTCTCATTTGATTTGAAAAAGCAGCTAGAACTTCAGAATTTCTTCTTTGCACTATAACTGCACCGACGGGAACCTCATCATTATCAAATGCTGTGTGAGCAAGCTCTAACGCTAATCCCATAAAAAGATTATTATTATCGTGATCCGAGGTGATCATTCTAATTAATGGTTTCTTTAAACAATACTGGTTTACCTATTGGCTCCAACATTTCATCTTCTCTCATAACCATATGACCTCTAATAATTGTCATTATTGGCCATCCCTTTACTTTCATCCCATCATAAGGAGTCCAGCCAGTCTTTGATTTTTGCTGAGCATTAGTTATAGTGTTTTTTTTATTTAAATCGACAATTGTAAAGTCAGCATTATAACCTTCTTTGATTCTGCCTTTATTAACAAGACCGTGAATTCTTTCAGGGCCATACGACCAAAGCTCAACTAATTTTTCTAGAGTTAATCGCCCTTCATTAACATGATTAAGCATGACTGGAACTAAAGTCTGTACTCCTGGCGTACCACTTGGTGACTTAGGGTATATTTCTGCTTTCTCTTCCAAAGTATGTGGTGCATGGTCAGATGCAAGTATATCTACCGTGCCATCATTTAAGGCCTTCCACAATGCATCCTGATGATGTTTCTCTCTAATTGGGGGATTTTGTTGCGCTAGAGTTCCAAGATTTTCATAACAATCAGGAGCATGCAAAGTAAGGTGATTAGCTAATAACTCTACACTCGCAATATCTTTATTTTTTCTTAAAAAATCCATCTCTTCAGAAGTTGTGATATGTAACACATGAACACGTCTATTATATTTTCTAGCTATGTTGACAACTCTCTTGGTCGCAGATAAACAACTCTCGGGTGAGCGCCACTTACAATGGAGAGAGACATCATGGCTATCTCCCAATATTGTTTTCATGTTTTCTTCCATGATATATTGATCTTCTGCATGAACTGCTACAACTCTCTTGCCATTAGATAGTACAGACGTAACCTCATCATCACTTGCTGCTAACAAGTCTCCAGTGCTTGCACCCATAAATATTTTAATTCCACAAATACCCGGTGCGTTTTCCCATTTACCTAAATTAGGACCTGTTCTACCTGTGCCACCAAGATAAAAAGCATAATCAGTCCATGCAACTCGGCTGGCCCTAGATAATTTATCTTCTATAGTTTCTGGTGTAATTGTTAATGGGCTTGTATTAGGCATTTCAAAAACAGCGACAACTCCGCCTGCTGCTGCTGCTAACATTCCTGATTCCAGGTTTTCTTTATTCTCTAGCCCAGGTTCTCTAAAATGTACCTGGGAATCTATAACTCCTGGAAGAATATGTAAGCCAGTGCAATCAATTATATTGTCGGCACTACAATCAGATAAATTTCCAATAGCAGAAATATTCTCACCTTTAATTGCAATATCAACTTCCATAGTTCCATCCGGAAGAACAGCTTTTCCATTTTTAAGTATAATGTCGTAATGTATTTTTTTAGCCATAAAACAATAATAGCAATATCAGCAAGTATATTTCTATATATATTAATAAAAACTTGATTTTAATGAATATATTGGTAAATTGAAGCTTCAAATGCAAAAAATACTAGATACAATTGGAATAACATTTTCGGGAACATGCGCAGTCCACTGCCTATTCACGCCAGTTGCTATGATATTAGTCCCATTATTTGGGGTAAGTGCCATGGATGCTCATTATTTTCATGAAGCAATCCTCTATTTTATTTTACCCACAGCACTCGTAGCTATCACAATGGGTTGTCGTAAACATAAGGATTATAATGTTGCATTATTAGCAATAGTTGGTTTGACTGTTCTAGTCTCAGCTACTTTATATCATGAAGAGATAGAAAAATTAATGTCAATCGAAGTAATAACTTTTACTGGTAGTTTTATATTAATAATCAGTCATCTTAGAAATTATTTTCTATGTCAAAAAGCTGGTTGTAATCATAAGCATTAATTAATACTCATCTGTCCATCCAACTTTTTCTAAAAAGTCATCATATGAACCTTCAAAAACACTAACCTTATCATTATCAAATATAATTAATTTATTAGCAATTTCTCTCAAAAAATACTCATCATGTGTAACCATTAATACTGCTCCATCAAAATCTTTAATGGCACTGAGCAAAGAGTCACAAGAATCTAAATCTAAATGATTTGTTGGCTCATCAAGAAGAAGTAAGTTTGCGGGATTAATTAGTATTTTTCCTAGCATCACTCTACTTTTTTCACCACCAGACAACACTTTAATCTTTTTATTGGACAAATGATTGGTAAACATCATATTCGCACATACTTTGCGAACTTGCGTTTCACTCATGTTAGGAACACAATCCTGAAGCTCAGTATATACGCTATTGTTAGGATCTAATCTATCAATATTCATTTGACCAAAATAGCCAATTTTAGTTTTATCATGCGCATTTGAATATCCACTAATTGGCTCAAGATCTTTTGTAATTAATTTAAGTAAAGTTGATTTTCCTTTTCCATTTTTTCCTATAATGCAGATTTTATCATTATTCTTTATACTGAAAGATAAGTTTTTAATTAAAGGGTTTTCTTCGTCATAATGAAATTCAAGTTTGCTAGCATTAATTAAATTTTCTTTACTCCCATAAGGTTCATAATTAAATTGAAAATCTAAATTTATTACTGCAGCAAGCTTTTCTTTCTTCTCTGTTTTTTCAAGCATTTTAATTTTAGACTGAGCACGTGTTGCCATACTTGCTTTAGATTTAAATCTACTAATCCATGCCTCTGTTTTTTGTCTTTTCTTAGCTTCATTTTCAACAGTTTTATTATATATCTCTTCTTCATTTAATATTTTTTCTAAAACTTTTTCTGTATTGCCAGCTGTTTTTTTAAATTCACCCCTATGAATATTTAATGTATGACTAATAACATTATTCATAAAATTTCTATCATGCGTAACAAGTATTAACTCATCTCTCCAGTCATTTAAAAAATTTTTAAGCCATTTAATTGAATGTATATCTAGATAATTTGTTGGTTCATCAAGAAGTAGCATGTCTGGCTCATCTAATAAAAGTTTTGCTAGGTTTATTTTTACCTGATTACCGCCTGAAAATTCTGCTGGGTCCTTCTCCATTTCTTCGTCTGAGAAACCTAGTCCCGTTAAGATAGATTCGCCTTTCCAGATTTCATACTCTCTATCTCCGCTTAAGACGCTACATACCTCATCTACCACAGTTTTATGGGTAAATTTTATATGTTGGTCAAGGTGTCCTATTTTATACCCTTTAGGCATAATAACTTCACCGGAATCTTGTTCTAGTTTGCCAAGAATGATTTTTAAAAAGGTACTTTTACCGCTTCCATTTCTGCCAATGAAACCAACTTTCTCTTTCTTATTAATGACAATATTTACATCGCCAAATATTTTTTGTCCGGAAAATGATATTTCTAAGTCAGTTGTCTTAATCATAATTTTCTAATTTATAGCAGTTCTTTTGATGCTCTTTTTCTTGCATGCGGATCAAGATATTGTTTACGTAATCTTAAATTTTCCGGTGTTACCTCTAAGACTTCATCTTCATTTATATAAGCCATCATTTGCTCAAGTGACATTTTTCTTGGCGTAACAAGTTTAACGGCTTCATCTGTTCCAGAAGCTCTAACGTTTGTTAATTGTTTACCTTTTAAGATATTTATCTCTAAATCATTTGGTCTATTATGTTCGCCAACTATCATACCTTGATAGACTTTTGTTTGAGGGTCAATAAACATAACCCCTCTATCTTGTAAATTAAAAATTGCAAATGCAACAGCTGTACCAGTTTGTGTCGCAATTAACGCTCCGTTTCTTCTGGTAGAAATATTACCTTTAAAGGGACCATAAGAATCAAATAATCTATTTACAACTCCTGTGCCACGCGTCTCTGTTAGGAATCTACTTTGATATCCAATCAGTGCTCGAGATGGTGCTTTAAAAATTAATCTAGTTTTACCAGACGTATTTCTCATATCTAACATTTCTGCTTTTCTTTTATTCATGCTATCGATAACTGTACTTGCATACTCGTCATCAACATCAATAATAACTTCTTCAATAGGTTCTAATTTTTTATCATTTTCATCAATCTTATATACCACATGCGGTCTAGATACGGTTAACTCATAACCTTCTCTTCTCATAGTTTCCACTAAAACCCCTAACTGCAATTCTCCTCTACCACCAATTTCAAAAGCATCTTTTTTACCATTTTCTGCAAAAGAAATTGCAACATTGGTCTCGGCTTCAGCTAATAATCTTTCTCTAATTACTGTTGACGTTACTTTTTTACCTTCTAAGCCTGCTAATGGCGAATCATTGACAGTAATGGTAATTGACATTGTTGGGGGATCGATTGGTGTTGATGGAATTGGAATAGTTACTTCAGGATTGCATATAGTATCTGCAACTGAGGCTTTTGCTAAACCAGCAATACAAATAATATCACCAGTTTGAACTTCATCTACAGCAACTCTCTCTGTTCCTTCAAATTTAAATAACTTGGTTAGTCTTCCTACCTCAACTTGTTTACCTTCTAGATTAATAGCTTTTACAGCATCATTAACCTTAGCTGTTCCCTGCTCAACTCTTCCAACTAAGCATCTTCCGAGGTAAGGGTCTGAGTCTAATAATGTAGATAGCATCGCAAAAGGCATATTAGCTTCTACTTTAGGAGGTTTAACATGTTCTAGAATTAAATCTAGCAAAGCATGTAGATCTTCCTTTGGATCCTTTAAATCTTTAACACACCACCCATCTCTTCCAGCAGCATACATGATAGGAAAATCTAATTGTTCATCTGTAGCATCAAGAGAAACAAATAAATCAAACACTTCATCTATTACCTCATCTGGTCTTCCGTCTGGTCTATCAACTTTATTTATAATAACAATTGGTTTCAACCCTTGTGCTAAAGCTTTAGATAATACAAATTTTGTTTGCGGCATAGGTCCTTCAGCAGCATCAGTAAGTAATATTACTCCATCAGTCATACTTAATACCCTTTCAACTTCACCGCCAAAATCAGCATGTCCAGGAGTATCAATAATATTAATTCTTGTGTCTTTCCATTGAACTGAAGTTGGTTTAGCTAAGATAGTAATACCTCTTTCTTTCTCTAAATCACCTGAGTCCATAATTCTTTCATCAACATTTTGATTCTCTCGGAACATTCCGCTTTGCTTCATAATTGAATCTATTAATGTGGTTTTCCCGTGATCCACATGGGCAATTATTGCAATATTTCTCAGATTTTCCATTATCTAGTACTCCCTTGTCTTAAGCCCAATGTTTTACTTCTTGGTCCCGACGTATTTCGATTCTGACCAGATCCTCTATTTGGTTTAGAAAATGTATTCCCGTTTGCACTTCTTCTTGGTCCACCACTTCTAGATGGTCTTGAATCAGTATTGCCTTCGCTGCTTCTTCTTGGCCCACCACTTCTAAATGGTCTAGATCCAGTGTTACCTTCGCTGCTTCTAGATGGTCTTGAATCACTATTGCCTTCGCTGCTTCTTCTTGGCCCACCACTTCTAAATGGTCTAGATCCAGTATTGCCTTCGCTACTTCTTCTTGGTCCACCGCTTCTAAATGGTCTAGATCCAGTGTTACCTTCGCTGCTTCTAGATGGTCTTGAATCACTATTGCCATCAGTTCTTCTAGATGGTCTTGAATCACTATTGCCTTCGCTGCTTCTTCTTGGTCCACTACTTCTAAATGGTCTAGATCCAGTGTTACCTTCGCTGCTTCTTCTTGGCCCACTACTTCTAAATGGTCTTGAATCACTATTGCCTTCGCTACTTCTTCTTGGCCCACTACTTCTAGATGGTCTTGAATCACTATTGCCTTCGCTACTTCTTCTT
>Ga0209090_10000813_pt1 | contig 19746 bp, 18 predicted proteins | sample ArcticOcean_MG_C_9_FD_187432 | JGI IMG/M metagenome (GOLD analysis project Ga0209090, IMG submission 187432) | Marine microbial communities from western Arctic Ocean - ArcticOcean_MG_CB2_152 (SPAdes) (version 2) | ecosystem: Environmental > Aquatic > Marine > Oceanic | place: Arctic Ocean... | reverse complement strand
ATTTATGAATTTATAAGTGTTAGTAAAACTAAGTTAGGTTTTATAAATAGAATATTAATTTTATTTATTTTAATTATTAGTATTTTTCATTTTATTTTTCTAAGGATAGCCAATGACGTAGGAATTGAGTTTTATATACTTTACATAGTTGCGGCCGTTTGGATATTTGATAGCTTTTCCCTAATTGGTGGTAAATTAATTGGTGGTAAAAAACTATTTCCAAAAATAAGTCCGAATAAAACATATAGTGGTTTAATTGTTGGACTTTTATCCTTACTAATTTTTTCTATAACTTTTATGTTTTTTTTAGGTGATTATATTTATGTAATTATTCTAGCTACATTATTAATTGGTTTATTATCTTTTTTAGGTGATGCGCTTGAATCATATTTAAAGCGTTATCTTGAAATAAAAGATTTTGGAAATTTGCTACCTGGTCACGGTGGTTTATTAGATAGAATGGATGCTTTTATTTTAATTTTTTTTACTCATTTAGTTCTATTATCTTTTAATTTTATGAGTTTGTATGTCTAAAAAAAATATTGTTATTTATGGTGCCACTGGGTCAATAGGCGATTCAACATTAAATTTAATTAGATCCAATAAGGATGATTTTAATATTATTGGGATAACTTGTAATGAGAATGTTGATAAGTTGATTGAAATTGCAAATGAATTTGATTGTAAAAGTATTGGTATAGCCAATAAAGAACTAATAACTAGATATGAAAATCAATTAAGAGATTATACTGTTCATGCGGGTATTGATGAATTTTATAATTTAGTTAGCGATAACAATGTAGATACAGTTATTTTTGCAATATCAGGTTCTGCACCTTTAAAGTTATTAATGCAACTCGCCAATTCTGGAAAGACTATAGGACTTGCTAATAAAGAATGCATTGTATGTACAGGAAATTTGTTCCTTGACAAAGCCAATTCATTTTCAACAAAAATTATACCATTAGACTCAGAGCATAATGCAATTTATCAATTAATTAAGAATAAAGATATTGATTCAATTAAGAGTTACACACTTACCGCTAGCGGTGGAAATTTTTACAACTACGATTATGTTAATTTAAAAAAAATTACTCCAGAGCAAGCTATTACACATCCTAAGTGGAAAATGGGGAACAAGATTACAGTTGATTCATCAACTTTAATGAATAAGGGTCTTGAGATAATTGAAGCATGTATTCTATTTAATATAAGTTCTGATAATATAAATGCATTGATTCATCCTGAATCAATTGTTCATGGGTTAATCGAGTTTAAAGATAGTTCTATTCATGCTTTTTTAAGTCAACCTAGTATGGAAATTTCGATATCTAGTGCTTTATTTGAAAATAATAATATTGAGTTAAGTCAATTTCAGTTAGATTTAAATAAGATCAACTCACTTAATTTTTATAACATCGATGATAAAAAATTTAGAGCGATTGAATTAGCAAAATTATCAATGTATCATGCAGGATTAGCTCCATCAATTTTGAACTACTGTAATGAAATTATGGTTTCTCTTTTTTTACAAAAAAAAATATTATTTACCGATATAGTGGAAAATAATGAAAAAATTATGAATCAATTTATAGTTGATGGTAATAATATCATTAAGCCTAGTATTGAAAATATTATTGATTCATTCAAAATTATAGATAATTATATACTTCATGATAAGCTTGTAATTGCTTAATTTAGTAGATGATTAAAACTTGGAACTTATATATAAATAGATGATGATTAATTTTCTTAAATCTATATTTATGTATTTTGTACTATGTACTTATGTATTTGCTGCAGACAACAATGTTGTAATTGATATTAACATAGAAGGACTTAAAAGAATTAATTACGATACTGTTATCTCATATGGGCAAATTAGTCCTGGTATGAATTATTCTGATTCTTTGGCTAATGATGCTATTAAGAAACTTTATGACACTCAGCTTTTTTCAGATATTACATTAAGTTACCTAGATGGCGTTCTAACAATTAATGTTAAAGAGAATCCAACAATTAACCTTGTTCTTTTTGAAGGGAACAAAAAGAAAAAAGACGAAGATCTAATTGCTGAGATAAAATTAAGTGAAAGATCAGTTTTTTCTAGAAGCAAGGTAAAAGAGGACGTTAAACGTTTACTAGAATTATATCAACGATCAGGAAGACTTTCTGCAACAGTTGATCCTTCAGTAGAATTACTTGATAATAATCGTATAAATTTAATCTATAAAATCGATGAAGCTAGTGTAATAAAAGTATCTAAGATTAATATTATTGGTAATAATGCTTTTACTGACAAAGAACTTAAGAGTGTTATGTCTACTAAAATTCCTTCGATACTTAAATTTTGGGCATCTGATGATCAATATGATCCGGATAGAATTGAATATGATAAACAATTAATTACAAAATTTTACAATGATAATGGCTATGTAAATTTTAAATTTACATCTTCAATAGCACAGCTTGTTAATGATAAAAATAAATTTGAAATTTTATTTTCTGTATACGAAGGTGAAATGTATAATTTTGGAAAAATTAAAGTTACCACTAAATTTGCAAAATTAAATAAAGATGCAATTGAAAATGTACTTACTTCAAATGAAGGTAAAATATATAATAGTGAAGTTATTAAAGAATCTATTGAACAAATAAAAAATTCCGCATCTAGTTTTGGTTTTACATTTGTTGATATTACCCCTGATATGACTATAAATGATGAGGATAAGACGGTTGATATAACATTTAATATTAATGAAGGTCCTAAGGTCTATGTAAGTCGAATAAATATAACTGGAAATACGAGAACTGTAGATAAAGTTATTCGTCGTGCCTTTACATTTAGTGAGGGTGATCCGTACAATAAGTTTTCTGTAAATTATGCAAAAGATAAAATAAAGTCATTAAATTACTTTGAAACAGTCGAAATAAATGAAGAGAGAGTTAATGACACCGATAAATTAAATTTAAATGTAAATGTTACAGAAAAAAGCACTGGAAGTGCAACTTTAGGCGCTGGTTACGGTGATCAAAATGGCTCTACTTTAACTGCGGGAATTACTGAGAGTAATTTTTTAGGAAAAGGTCAAAAAGTTAAATTTTCTGCAAGCGTTGCTAGTACGCAAACTCTTTATGATATTTCAATTACCGAGCCATTTTTTGGGAATAAGGATTTACTAGTAAAAACAGATTTCTATAGTAGATTTAGCGACGCAGCCAATGTGAATTATGAAACGGAAACAGTTGGTTTGGGACTTGCAGTTGGATTTCCACTTTCAAATAACAATAGAATAACTTCTAATTATAGCTTGCTTACAACTAAAACAAAACCGGATATAAATGCTACTGCTTATGAAAATTTACTGGCGGGCACTGATACTGTTTCAAGGTTTGGTTATAAGCTAATTTTAGATAAGCGAAATAGCCCCTACAAACCAACTAGTGGTTCAATATTTTCCATTGAACAGTATTTAGCTGGTTTAGGCGGAACATCAAATTATTTGCAAAATAAATTATCATATAAAGTCTATAAAAGATTAAATAATACATTTACTGGAGCAATTAAATCAGAATTAGGCTCGATGAACGGTTACAATGGAAAATATGCTTCAGCTTCTGAAATGTTTGATCTTGGTGGAAAAAAATTACGTGGCTTTAAATACGGGCAGGTTGGACCATTAATAGAATCTTCATATACCGGTGGTAATTACTATTATTTGATAATTACTGAAACAAATTTTGATTTACCTATTGATGAATATGATATATCAAGTTCATTGTTTTTAGATGTTGGTAGCGTTTGGGGATTAGACGATAGGTACGGCTCAATTGATGATAGTCATAAAGTAAGAGCATCAATTGGTATTAATCTAAATTGGGATAGTGTTATTGGCCCAATTAATTTTATTCTTGCTGAACCTTTCATGTCTGAGTCAAGTGATATCGTTGATAAATTTTCTTTTGATATAGGATACAATTTTTAAATGAATAAAATTAATAAAAAAATATTTCAACTAACTTTCTTAGTAATGATTGTATTTGGTTTTAACTCTGTAGCAGAAACAGCTTATCCAAATACTTCTATAGCAATAGTTGATCTAAATTTAATTCTTTCAGATTCAAAAGCTGCAAAAAATGCAACTAAGCAATTCGAGGCTTTTCAAAAATCCACAGAAGATGAAATTCTTGCATCTGATGAAAAGATGCTTGATGAAAGAAATAAACTTATCGAACAACAAAGTGTAATCGCGCCAGAGGCATTTGAGCTTAAAGCCAAAGACTATGAAAAAAAGTTACAAACTTATCAGGTTAAAAAACAAGAAAAGCTAAGAAAACTTGAGGGTGTACTACAAAAAGCTAGAAATGAAATACTTGAAAGTGTAAAGCCAATATTAGAGGACTTGAGTAAAGAATTAGCTGTTACGGTTATACTTGAAAAAAATTCTGTACTTTTAAGCGCATCTAATATGGACATCACTGAAACTGTAATAAAAAAGCTTAATAAGAAACTTCCAAAAATTAAGGTAAGTTTAGATTAGTATAATCTAGATGTCTTTTTACTACACTAACTCCAATATAAGTGTCGGTGATATTATTGATATTTGTAATTTAGAGGGTAATGAATTTGATAAAAAAGATTCTTTATGCTCCTTTGTAAGACCAAACATTGCAAATACTAACGATCTAACTTTTTTAAGTAGTAACAAGTACAGCCTTTCTACTGATGCTAAGTATATCATTACTAATAAAAAATTATCTAGTTATATAGATAGCAAGAAATTAACCTTAATCAGTAATAATCTAGAATGTGATATTGCAAAAATTTCATCTTTTTTTTATAGATCTAAAACGTTAAATGAGATTTCTGAATTAAGTAATTCAGATATTGGTATTAATTCATCTATATCTCCAAATGCATTTATTGATAAAGGTGTACTTATAGGAGATAATTTTTCAATTGGTCATTTTAGCTCTATTAGTCATAGCTGTTCAATTGGAAAAAATGTAAAAGTTGGAAAAAATGTATCTGTCAGTAATTCAATAATTGGTGATAATGTAACTATTGGTGATGGAACAAAGATTGGCCAACATGGATTTGGTTTTGCCTTTGATAAAGAAAATAAACCTTTTAAGATATTTCATATTGGACGAGTTATTATTCAAAACGATGTAAATATTAATTCTAATTGTACAATAGATAGAGGTAGTTTTAATGATACAATCATTGGAGAAAAAACATTTATTGATAATTTGGTTCATATTGCACATAATGTTGTCATAGGTAATAACTGCATTATTGCAGGACAGTGTGGATTTGCAGGAAGTGCAAATATAGGTAATTTTGTTCAAATCGGTGGACAAGCAGGCATAGGTGGTCACATTAGAATATCTGATTATGTTAAGGTCGCAGCAAAATCAGGTGTCATTAGAGATATCAAAAAAGGTGAAACAGTTATGGGTTATCCCGCAATAAATATTAATAAATATCTTAAAAATTATAAAAAAATAATGATGTAAATATGAAAAATGAAATTTTATTAGAAGAAATAAAAGAATTAATTCCACATAGAGACCCATTTCTATTTTTAGATAAACTATTTGATATAGAAAAACTAACTAGTGCTACTGGCTACAAAATATTCAATCACGATGAGTCTTTTTTTAAAGGTCATTTTCCAGAAAAATCTGTAGTGCCCGGCGTTATCTTAGTCGAAATGATGGCTCAAACTGCAGCTGCTTTAATTGCCTATAGCATTAAGGATGAAACTTTTGATAAAATTGTATATTTAATGAATATTTCTGAGGCTAAATTTAGAAAACCCGTTTTTCCAGGTGATGAAGTTTATGCGTTTGTTAAGGCGTCTAGATCTAGAGGTAGAGTATGGAAATTCAATGGTATTTCTAAAGACTGTGATGGAAATATTATTGCTGAGTCCACTTGGAGTGCAACTATTATGGATAAAAATTAATGTCAAATATTCATAAAACTGCAATAATCGGAAACAATGTAATTGTTGGGGAAAACGTCAACATTGGTCCTTATTCAGTAATAGAGGATAATGTTAAAATCGCTGATGATAATAATATCAAGTCATCAGTTTTTATTACTGGAAATACTGATATAGAAAAAGGCAATAATTTTTACCCCTTTTGTTCCATTGGCTCACCACCTCAAGATTTAAAATTTAATAATGAAATTACCAAATTAAGAATTGGAAAAAACAATACATTCAGGGAGCATGTTACAGTTAACGTTGGTACCGAAGGTGGGGGTGGGCTTACAACGATTGAGAATAACTCACTGTTTATGATTGGTGCTCATATAGCCCATGATTGTAAAGTAGGTAACAACATAATAATGGCTAATCAAGCTACTATTGCAGGCCATGTTATAGTTGATGATTTTGCTATATTAGGCGGATTGTCTGCTGTTCATCAATTTTGTAGAGTAGGGTCTTTATCAATGATTGGTGGTATGAGTGCCGTTGAACATGATGTAGTTCCATATGGTCTTGTAACAGGTAACAGAGCCCATTTACTAGGACTTAATATTGTTGGTCTCCGAAGAGCAAATTATTCAAATGAATTAATTAAAGATTTTAAATTAACTTTTGAAAAAATCTTTAATTCAAATGAAATTAAAACAGAATCTATTGCTAATAATAATACTGAAAATGAACTTACTAAAAAACTGATTGATTTTATTAAGTCTGACAGTTCTCGTGGGCTATGTACCTTTAAATGAAAAAAAAATTTGATAATTTAGCTCTAATAGGGGGTAGCAATGATCTACCTTTATTTGCCTTTGGCTCTATCAAAAAAAAATTTAAAAAGTTTATTTATATTAATATTTCAATTAATAATAAAAAAAAGCTCCCCAAAAATAGATTTATACATAATTTAAAGCTTTTTGAATTAGAAAAATGTATTGGTTTACTTAGAAGTAATAAAATTACACATATATGCTTTCTTGGTTCTGTCAGTCGTCCAGATTTAACTACATTTAAATTAGACAAAATTTTAAGTAAGTATATGTCAAGTTTACTTATCGCTTCCAGTGAAGGTGATGGAAGTATTTTAAATAATATAGTTAATATTTTTAAGAATGAGGGATTTATAACAAAATCCTTTATTGATGTTTTTCCAAATGAATATCTCTTAGATGAAGAAAGAGAGATGCTATCAATTACTGAGAAGAATGATGTTGATAAGGGTGTTTCATTGCTAAAAACTTTAAGTAAGTTCGATAATGCACAGTCTTGTGCTATTTCTAATGGCTATATTCTTGCTATAGAAGCTGTTGAGGGTACCGATAAAATGCTTTCACGTATTAATTCAATAAAGAAAAAAATTTCTAGAGATATAGTTGAAGGTGTGTTGATAAAAATGCCTAAAACTGATCAAAATCTTAAAATTGATCTACCTACTGTTGGACTAAACACATTGCAAATGATGTATAGAAATAAGTTAAATGTATTGGCTGTAGTTAAGGACTTAACAATAGTTGTTGAAAAAGTTAATTTTTATAAAGCACTAAAAAAATATAAAATTAAATTATACTTCATTGATTAACGTGTATTTTTTGTAGATCTTTTTTTACCATATATAGATTTTTTGCTACCTGTATATAGTTGTCTAGGCCTACCAATCTTTTGAACAGGGTCCTCAATCATTTCATGCCAATGAGCAGTCCAACCTGCACTTCTAGCAATTGAGAATATTACGGTAAACATTTCTGGTGGAAAGCCCATTGCTCTTAGTATTATTCCTGAATAGAAATCTACATTTGGATAAAGTTTTTTATCTATAAAATATTTATCCTTTAGGGCAATTTTTTCTAATTCCATTGCAACTTCAAGTACAGGATCATTTTTTATTCCGATATAATTAAGTACTTTCTTACAAGTTTGCTTAAGGATCTTTGCTCTAGGGTCGTAATTTTTATAAACTCTATGTCCAAAACCCATAAGTCTAAATGGATCATTCTTATCTTTAGCTTTTTTTATATATAAAGGGATATTTTTTTTATTACCAATCATTTCAAGCATTTCTAATGCCGCTTGGTTGGCTCCGCCATGCGCAGGTCCCCAGAGTGATGCTACACCTGCTGCAACACATGCAAAAGGATTAGCACCTGACGAACCAGCTAGTCTAACAGTGGAAGTTGAAGCATTCTGTTCGTGATCAGCATGCAAAATTAATATTGTATCCATTGCTTGCGACATTACAGGTGAAATTTTATATTTCTCAGCAGGTACACTAAAGCACATATTTAAAAAATTTTCTGAATAAGTGAGTGAGTTATCTGGCTGAACAAAAGGCTGCCCTATAGAATATTTATAAGCCATAGCACCTATAGTTGATGCCTTAGCAATAATTCTTCGTGAAGCTGTCATTCTTTGATGTGGATCGTTAATATCTAAAGAATCTTGATAAAAAGCAGAAAGAGCACCCATAACACCAACCATCATAGCCATTGGATGTGCATCCCTTCTAAAGCCATTGAAAAATTTTAATAGTTGCTCATGAACCATAGTATGCTTAGATATTAAGCCATAATATTTGCTAAGTTGTTTTTTGTTTGGGAGGTCTCCGTATATTAATAAGTTTGTGACCTCTATAAAATCACTTTTTTTAGATAAGTCTTCTATATCATATCCGCGGTACCTTAAAATACCCTTATCTCCGTCAATATATGTAATATCAGATTTACATGAAGCGGTTGAAGTAAAGCCTGGATCATATGTGAAATGCTTACTCTCAGCGTAAAGCCTTGTTATATCAATAACATCACTACCCTCCGAGGCTTTATATATAGGCAGAGAGTAAGATTTATTTCCAATGGTTAGAATTGCATGCTTATTGTTTTTAGGTGATTTGAGCTTTTTCATAATAAGCCATATAAATAGCTGATTTATATAAAATTTAAAAGGTAATTTAAAAAAAAATGGCTTAAATCTAGTATTTTCTTAATAGGCCAATTAATTTGCCTTGAACCTTAACTCTATGTGGGGCTAAAATCCTTGTTTCGTAAGCGGGATTAGCACTCTCAAGTGCAATGCTCTGACCTTTTTTCCTTAATCTTTTTAAGGTAGCCTCAGAATCATCAACTAATGCGACAATAATATCACCACTATCAGCATAATTCGTTTTTTTGATTAATACTGTGTCACCACTAAATATACCTTCATTGATCATTGAATCGCCTTCAACAGTTAGAGCGTAGCTTTCACCAATAGGCATCATGTCCTTAGGAACATCAATTGTTTCATCGTTGTGTTGTATTGCCTCAATAGGTGTCCCGGCAGCAATTTTCCCATATAAAGGAAGGGTAGAGACCTTGTGACTATCATCTTGATCTGATTTACTGTTAAATTTACCAACTATAAGATTATTTTGATTTTGATTTGAAATATCAATGTTTGAATAGCTATCTTTTATTACCTCTAAGGCTCTAGCTTTGTGAGCTAGGCGTCTAACAAACCCTCTTTCCTCAAGAGCTAAAATAAGTCTATGAATTCCCGATTTAGACTTGAGATGTAAAGCTGTTCTCATTTCATCATAAGATGGAGAGACGCCATTTCGATTTTGAGATGTAGTTATATAGGTTAGTAATTCTTTTTGTTTTTTTGTCAGCATGAGTTAAATAATTAATATGCTAATGTTCTATCAATGTTCGCTTAATGTTTCAATTAATTTAATTTTAACAATATCAATAACTTAAATAAATATTATGAGTCCTTATATTAAAAGCGTTCTTATTTGTTCCTCTAGCGAATCCGATCTCATTAACGATTCGCCTATTAAAAATGTTTTTATAATAGAATTATTTTTAATAAAGTTAATATCTTCCTTAGTCTTAATTCCACTTTCACATACATAAATTTTGCCCTTAAGCGGCTCCGCAGTGAGAGATATAGAATTATTTATATCTACAGAAAAATCATTTAAATTTCGATTATTAACTCCTATTAAATTAGATTTCATATTAATTGCGGTGTTCATTTCTTCTTTATCGTGTGTTTCAATTAGTACATCAAGCCCAATAGAAATTGCCTCTTCCTCTAACTCTTTAGCTTCTGTATTACTAAGCATTGATAGTATTATTAGAATGCAATCTGCACCTAGCATCTTTGACTCATACACCTGATATCTGTCGACTATAAAATCTTTCCTAATAATTGGGATTTTTACGTTAGATCTTATTTGAACAAAATCATCATTGGATCCTTTAAAATATTTCTCATCGGTTAAAATAGATAGGCAAGAAATTCCATTATCTTCATAGGTATTTGCTATTTTTTTATATTCATTGTCATTGTTAAATATTATTCCTGCGGATGGACTGGCTTTTTTTAATTCCCCAATTATTGATACATCTTTTTTTAATATATCTATGTTAATTTTATTTATAAATCCTATCGGGCTATACTCATTTGATAGGTCAATTATTTTATCTAAACTACTTAATACTTTTTGCTGCTTAACGAAATTTTTTTTGTATTCGTATATTTCTTTTAATATGGACATATTATAAATTAAATACCTTGAGTATAATTTATTAATTGATTCAACTTATTCATCGCCTCACCTGAATCAACAATTTCTTTGGCTATCAAATATTTCTCTTTAATCATGTCTGATGTCAATGTTTCGACATCGTTTAGTGATAAAGCAAAGGCAGAATTTAATAATACAATTTCATAAAACGCATCATTAGTTCCACTAAAAATATCTTTAATTCTACTCGCATTATATAAAGCGTCGCCACCATTAAGTTGACGTTCATCTTGATTGATAATACCTATTGATGAGGCTAAAAATGTCGAAATATTACCACCTGGAGTTAGTATTTTATTTATACCATTAATATTTATTTCGTCCATACCATTGCCACCAGTCACAATTATTGATTTTTTTCGTTTTAATTTTAAAAGAACTTCTCCATAAATTTTCTGTACATCCTCACTGTACACACCGACGATTTGTGATTGAACATTCCCAGGGTTTAGTAGGGGGCCTAACATATTGAATATAGTTCTTATACCTATTTCCTGCCTTACTTTGCCTACATATTTCATTGCTGGATGATGATTTGGAGCAAACATAAAACATATGTTTATTTCATTAATGCAATTCTCTAGTTGAAAAGGGTCGCCTATAAGTTTTATGTTTAATGCCTCCAATACATCGGCTGAACCACACTTTGATGTTTGCGCCTTATTTCCATGTTTAGCAATTGGTATTCCTGTAGCCGCAACAACAAAAGCAGTTGCGGTGGATACATTGAGCGAACCGATACCATCACCTCCTGTTCCACATGTATCAATTGAGTTAACTGGAACATTCACTTTAATCATTTTTTCTTGCATCACTTTTAATGCGCCGATTACATGATTTTTATTAATACCATTTTTTTGTAATGCAATTAAGTATGCACCTATTTGGCCCTCAGTAGCATTTCCAGACATAATGACGTTAAATGCCTCAGAAGTCATTTCAGCATCCATTTCATTATTGTACGTAGGAATAATAAACTCTTTCAAATCTTTCGTCATAAATTTATAAAATTAGAGATTATTCTTTTTCCATGTTTCGTAGAAGTACCAATGCTCTCAGGATGAAATTGAACACCAAATAGAGGGTATTCATTATGCTCAATACCCATGATAACATCAACATCATCATCTTTAGTAGTTGAAATAACCTTAAAGCAGTCTGGTAATGAATCTGGTTGAATAACTAAACTATGATATCTAGTCGCATCAAATATTCTTGGAAGACCTTTAAGGATTATGGATTTATTGACATTTGACACTTTAGAAATTTTTCCATGCATAATTTTTTTTGCTTGCACAATTTTTCCACCAAATGCTTGTCCTATAGATTGATGTCCAAGACATACACCTAAAATAGGTAATTTTTTGTACAGTTCTCTAATCACATCTATACTAATACCAGCCTCATTAGGAGTGCAGGGCCCAGGAGAAATAATGATTTTGGAAGGCTTAATATCATTAATAATATCTTTAACTGTAACTTTATCATTTCTTAAAACCGACACAGTTTGACCAGTCTCCTCCACATAATGTGCTAAATTAAATGTAAAACTATCATAATTATCTATCAATAGGATCATTGGTTATTACCCATAACTATTTCTGCAGCTTTAATCACTGCCATTGATTTATTTACTGTTTCCTTATACTCATTTGCAGCTTTACTATCATAAACTATACCTCCACCTGCCTGCACATATAATTTCTTATTTTGCACTATTCCTGTTCTTAGCACTATACATGTATCCATTTCTTTCATAGATGAAAAATATCCGACTGCCCCAGCATAAGGGCCTCTTTTTGTTTTCTCTAGTTCATCGATGATTTGCATAGCTCGAATTTTTGGTGCGCCAGTAACCGTTCCAGCTGGAAAACCTGCCATAAGAGCATCCATTAATGTTTTATCTTTTTTTAACTCACCTTCGACATTTGATACTATGTGCATTACATGAGAATATCTTTCAATAGTAAAGCTTGATGTAACTTTTACAGTACCAGGCTCAACAACTCTACCAACATCGTTTCTGCCTAAATCTAATAACATCATATGTTCTGAAATTTCCTTAGCATCGTTTAAAAGATCTTTTTCATTTTTCAAATCTTCTTTTTTAGTCTTTCCTCTTGGTCTAGTTCCAGCTATTGGTCTTATAGTAACCTTATTTTTTCTTACTCTGACTAATATTTCAGGACTTGAGCCAACAATATTAAATTTAGGAAAATTAAATATGTACATAAACGGAGATGGATTTGTCACCCTTAAAACCTCATATAGTTTAGTTGCACTATGTTTAAAATTCATTTTAAATCTATGACTTGGAACTATTTGAAATATATCGCCGCTTTTAATATATTTTTTTGATTTTTCAATATTGCTAAAAAAACTTTTTTTTGTAATATTGGATTTTGTTTTTAACTTAGATCTTTTGGATAAATCAATTTTGTTTTTTTTATCTTTAAACTTAATAATAAAATTTTGATCATTATTAATTTCAGTTAAAACATTGTCATATTTTGCGTCACTTTTGTTATATGTTCCTTTTATGAAAGCCTTAATAATAAACAAATCTTTTTGATGATTATCATAAATATAAAGAGTTCTTGGGTAAAATAATAAGCAGTCAGGCAAATCAAGGTTATCACTTTTCTTATTTTTAGATATTTCCTCTAAATAGTTGATTGCTTCATACCCCAAATAACCAAAAATACCCGAAGACATTGGTGGTAGATTTTTGGAAATCTTAATCTTGAGACTTTCAATTAAGTTTTCTAAATTTTCAAATGGATTTTTCGAACTTTGTTTAATTTTATAAAACTTGTTATTTTTTTTCCTATAAAGATTACCTATTTTATTATTTATTTTTAGTGTCAAAAGTGGATCAAACCCACATATTGAATATCTTCCCCTGTGAATCCCACCTTCTACTGACTCATAAGTAAAGCTATATTCATTCTTATTAACAATACTTAAAAAGCTATTTATCGGATCAATTTTAATACCTTTAATCTTTTTATGAATTATAAAATCTTTATTCTTACTAAGTTTAATTTGAAAGTCTTTATTGCTTAAAGAGACCATTTTAAAGAAATAGATTATTTATATTATCGAGGAATAATTCATACTTGATATCGTTAGCAAGTTTATTTCTCATTATATTTTCTAACGATTGGTTAAAGCTAGTATTAATGTTTATATTTAGTTTTTGTTTTTCTGTATCATTGATCAAATTATCAGCAGGATTAATGTTTTTGATAAAAACTAATCCGTATTGATCATTTAAATCTTTAAACATAACGCTTGAATATATGTTGCCTTTAAAGATTTTATCTAATGTTTGTTGATTAAAAATTTCGCTTCCATTTCTTTTAATTCTATCTTTAACAAGTAGTTTGAGTTTATTTTTATCGGCAAAGTCATTAAAAGTTTTTTCATTAGTGTATTTATATAAAAGCTCAAGTTGAGATATTTTAGAGCTTAGTTCTTCATTAATTTTAAATTTATCCAAATCATCACGTACTTTTTGCTTAATTTCATCGTATGCTGGAATATTTGATTCTTGAATGTTTATGGTTTCAACAATATAAATATTATCATTTTCTTCTATTATTAGATCTGACTGATAGCCAACATCGCTTGCTAAAATAACATTTAAATCATCAGCATTAATAGCATCTAATAGATCATTGGCCGCAGCGCTCACAATATTCAATTCAAAATTTATTGCAATCTCATCTAAAGTTGATCCTGTAAGATTTAATTTCTCAATTAAATCGATATTTTCAAGAAATAATTGATATGATTGTTCTTCTTTTAAATTTTTAACAATCTCTTCTTTGACCTCATTTAATGAAATTACTTTAATTGGATTAATATCAGCCACTTTGATAGCCAGAAAATTAAAATTACCAAATTCTATCGGATCACTAATAATGCCAACCGGATTAGCAAATATTTTATTTGAAATTTTTTCATCATAGTCATTAAATTTAACATCTTTAAGCTTAGATATGACCAATCCTTCTTTATCAATGTATTGACTTAGTTTTGCAGTATCATTCATTAGTTCTAATATTTTTTTTGATTGATCAAATGAACTAGCGTTAACAATTTCAATATCTCTTGTTTCTTGTTGTGAGTATCTGTCAATATTTTGCCTGTAATAAAGCTCAACATCTTTGTTAGAAATACTAATAGACGACGTAAATGATTTAGGGTTAAGATTTAAAAATCTAATTCCTATTATTTTTTTAGTTAGATAATCATTATTATTATTATCATAAAACATTTTTACTTCATTATCAGTAATAGGAGCTGTTTCTAACAATGATTTAGTTATATTAAAATATATAATATCTCTTGTTTCGGCTTCATAGCTGTAAAAAACATTTGATATATTTTTATTAAGTGGAGTAGGCGTTTTAAAATTTTCAAACAATAAATTGTTTAGAAATATCCTAGATATTTCATCAGTAAATTCAGCTTCATTATTAAAATTATTTAATATAGCATTATCAAATAGTAGTTTGTTAAAATTCCCATCATCATCCATGAATTGTGGAATTGATATTATTGCATTTTTAATAATGGTATCAGATAAATAAATAGAATTTTTCGAAGCAAACTCTTGAATTAATTTTCCATAAACCATTTCATTTAAAACTAAATACGATATTTGTTGTTTGTGAGCTTCTTCTTCAGTTAGCTTTTGCTCCAATGATTGGTTAAATTCATTAAGCTTCTTCTGAAATTGATAGTAGAATTCATTAATAGTGATTTTTTGATTCCCAACAATAGCAACTAAACCACTGTCACCAGACCTTAAGAGATCACCCATTCCCCAAACCGCAAAGCTTGCCACCATTACTAGTAGCAATATTTTGCCGGCAATCGATTTAACTAAATTTCTTATTACGTTTAACATATAAATTATTTACTGAATAATAGATGAATATAGTTGTTTTTATTGTTTTTTATAGCTAAATAAGAGCTCTATGAAAAGAATTAATTATGTCGTCGCTAACTGGAAGATGAATGGTGTTAGGTCATTTGAAAAAATTTTTAAAGACATAAATAAACATCTAGTTTCAAAAAAGGCAATAAAACTCAATGTTATCGTTTGTCCGCCATTTACATTAATTAATACATTGGCTTTGCACAAAAAATTTAAGATTATATTAGGCGCCCAGGACACCCACGAAAAAGATTCCGGAGCATATACTGGTTGTGTCAGTTCAGAAATGATAAAAGATATTGGTGCTCAATACGTTATTATCGGCCATTCAGAACGAAGGCAGTACTTCAATGAAGATGTTAAGCTCTTATCTGAAAAAATACTTACCGCTCATAAATCTAAATTAAAAGTAATTTTTTGCATAGGTGAGTTAAAGGGAGAAATAAAGAACAGGATATCTGTATTAAAAAAACAGCTTAAATCATTACCTAATAAATTAGATCATAAAAATTTGATTATTGCTTATGAACCTGTTTGGGCAATTGGAACAGGTTTAACTCCTACATTAGACGAAATTGATCAAATTCATTCATCCATTAGAACTATTTTAAAATCAAATCGGAATTGTTCTAAAAACGTGTCTATCTTATATGGTGGCTCTGTTAATGCTGGAAATGCAAAAGATATATTATCTTTAGAAAATGTTGACGGTGCTTTAGTTGGTGGTGCATCTTTGAAATTTAAGGATTTTTCTAAAATCATTGATTATTATTTATAAAAGCATATAAAATCGGACATGGAAAATATTGTTTTACTACTACACGTAATTTTGGCTATTATTTTGATTATTGTAATTTTAATCCAAAGAGCTGAAGGCGGAGCCTTAGGTATCGGTGGTGGCACTGACGGTATGACTCCTAGAGGCACGGGCGATATATTAACTAAAATAACGGCTGTAATTGCCACTATGTTTATTATTACTAGTATAACTCTTGCTGTTATCAGCATGAGATCTTCAGATAAAACTATAAATTTTGATAATTTAAATATTCAAGATGAAATTGAAGCCTTAGAAGATAATCTTTTAGAAAAACCAGAACTTAATTAAAGTTCTTTCATTGCTAACACTTTTAAAGTATAAAATACTTCCATGGCGCGATTTATTTTTGTTACAGGCGGTGTGGTCTCTTCTTTGGGCAAAGGCTTAGCAGCAGCATCACTTGCGTCACTCCTACAACATCACGGATATAAAGTAAGAATAAGAAAGTTAGATCCCTATTTAAATGTTGATCCTGGAACAATGAGTCCTTATCAGCATGGCGAAGTTTATGTTACTGACGATGGAGCGGAAACTGATTTAGATTTAGGTCACTACGAAAGATTTACAGGAGTAACATCTAAAAAAAGCGATAACATTACCTCTGGCAAAGTTTATCAAGACATTATTAAAAGAGAACGCAAAGGCGAGTACTTGGGTGGTACTGTTCAAGTTATACCACATGTAACTAACGAAATTAAAAAATTTATAGATAATGATCTTAATGGTGAAGATTTTATTATATGCGAAATAGGTGGTACTATTGGTGATATTGAAAGTTTACCATTTATAGAAGCCATTAGACAATTTCATTATGAAAACGATACTTCAATGTCAATGTTTATACATGTTACTTTAGTTCCATATATAGCAAGTAGTGGTGAACTAAAGACAAAGCCCACTCAACACTCGGTTAAAGAGTTAAGAAGCTTGGGCATTCAGCCAAATGTTTTATTGTGCAGGGCAGATAGAGAAATACCTGTGGAGGAAAGAGATAAAATAGCATTATTTTGTAATGTTTCTAAAAATAATGTTATTCAAGCAATTAATGCTCCAACAATATACGAAGTACCCATTAACTTTATGAACGAAGGTTTGGATAAAAGAGTCCTTGAGTATTTTAATTTGAATTGTAAAAAATCTTTAGATTTAAAAATGTGGAAAGATGTTTCTGAATCTGTTCTTAAATCTAAAGAAGAAGTTAATATTAATATAGTTGGCAAATACACCGGTCTAGCTGATGCATATAAATCTTTAAATGAAGCACTTAGTCATGGTGGAATTTTTAATAAAGTAAAAGTAAAAATAAATTGGATTGAGTCTGAGGACTTAACATTGGCCAACCTGGATGATAAGCTATCTAAATCTGACGGTATACTTGTACCTGGTGGATTTGGTAAAAGAGGTTCAGAAGGTAAAATTTTAGCAATTAAATTTGCTCGTGAAAATGATATACCTTATTTTGGAATTTGTTTTGGAATGCAGCTTGCTGCTATTGAGTCTGTTAGAAATATATTAAGCATTAAAGATGCTAGCTCTAGTGAGTTTGGTGAGTCTAGCTCATCTGTTGTTGGCTTAATGACAGAGTGGGCTAAAGAAAATCAATTAGAAAAAAGAGGTATTGATAGTGATATGGGAGGTACAATGAGATTGGGTGCTTACGATGCTATTGTTTCGCCAAACACCAGAGCATTTGAAATATATGGAGATAAAAATATTTCTGAAAGACATAGACATAGATATGAAGTTAATAATAATTACTGCGAAGCTCTAAAAGAAAAAGGTGTCATATTTTCAGCTTTTTCACCTGATGGTTTACTTCCTGAAATAATGGAAATACCTAGTCACTGTTGGTTTGTGGGTGTACAATTTCATCCTGAGTTAAAATCAAAACCATTTGAACCACACCCATTATTTAAATCATTTATAGGTGCGGCATTAAAAAGATCCAACGGGTAATAACTAATGAGTCAAAATATTGTTAATCTAAATGATATAAAAATTTCAAACGATTTACCTATTACACTTATTGCGGGTCCTTGTGTTTTAGAAAACCATGCGCATGCAAGAATGATGGTTGAAAAGCTTCTTAAGATTACAACTGATTTAAAAATCAATTTTATCTACAAAACTTCATATGATAAAGCTAATAGAACTAGTCTTTCTGCAACAAGAGGTCTTGGTTTAGATAATTCACTTAAGATTTTTTCAGAGTTAAAGGCTGAATATGGTATAAATATTTTAACCGATGTTCACAATGCGCATGATTGTAATTTAATTAAAGATCATGTCGATATACTTCAAATACCAGCATTTCTATGTAGACAAACAGATTTACTAATAGCGGCAGCTAAAACAAATAAAATTATTAATATTAAAAAAGGTCAATTTTTATCGCCATATGACATGGTTAACGTTGCAAATAAAATTATTGATTCAGGTAACAAAAACTTATTGTTAACTGAAAGAGGTGCATGTTTTGGCTATAATAATCTTGTTTCTGATATGAGATCCTTGGAAATAATGAAAAATGAAATTCGTTTTCCTGTAATATTTGATGCTACTCATTCTGTCCAGGCTCCTGGTGGATTAGGAGGGTCAAGTGGTGGCGATAGAAGGTTTGTTCCCGTTCTTTCTAAAGCAGCTGTTGCAGTTGGTGTAGCTGGAGTATTCATGGAAACACATGACGATCCAGACAATGCTCCATCAGATGGTCCAAATATGGTTAAAATTGAAGATATGCCTTCATTGCTTAAAAAACTTATTGAAATTGACAATATTGTTAAACAAAGTTAAATAAATAACTGATTATAAATGATAAATGGCTAAAATTAAAAATATAATATCAAGACAAATTTTTGATAGTCGTGGTTATCCGACTGTTGAAACCGATGTTGTTTTAGAGAATAATATTGTTGGCCGAGCCTCAGTACCTTCTGGAGCGTCCACTGGTAAGCATGAAGCTTGTGAGTTAAGAGATAGTGGCAAAAAGTACAATGGCAAATCTGTTAATAAAGCTGTTTCAAATGTTAATGGTGAAATATTCGATGCTCTAACCGGAAATGATGCTTCGGACCAATCTTTAATTGATAGTATTATGATTGATTTGGATGGAACAAAAAATAAAACAAGACTTGGGGCAAACGCAATTTTAAGTGTTTCATTGGCTGCCGCTACTGCTTCAGCTAAATATTATAATTTACCTCTGTATAAATACTTGGGTGGTACTACAAACTACAAAATGCCAACACCAATGTTCAATGTCATAAATGGTGGTGCCCATGCTAACAATAAATTATCTTTTCAAGAATTTATGATTATTCCTGTGAATAATTATAACTTTAGTGAATGTTTAAGAAAGTCCTCTGAAGTTTTTCATAATTTAAAATCGATTATTAACGATAAAGGTTTATCGACT
>Ga0209090_10000812_pt1 | contig 19757 bp, 19 predicted proteins | sample ArcticOcean_MG_C_9_FD_187432 | JGI IMG/M metagenome (GOLD analysis project Ga0209090, IMG submission 187432) | Marine microbial communities from western Arctic Ocean - ArcticOcean_MG_CB2_152 (SPAdes) (version 2) | ecosystem: Environmental > Aquatic > Marine > Oceanic | place: Arctic Ocean... | reverse complement strand
TGTCAATAATACACTTTGGCAGCCCCTGCTCGCCGCAACGGCATCTACGCCCGTGACACCCCATGACACTTCGATAGATCACGAGCTTCGGGCCCACTTTGTGATTGAGCTTATTGTCTAACTCGACGATCTATCCGAGTTAGCGGACGCCAATAAGAAAATCGGGCTCGGAGCCCGGGTTTTTACTAGAAGTTACCGTTCTGTCCGCTAGTTAGAAGCTAGGCGCGTTTGGTAAGGGGGGGGTCGAAGTGTGGCATACACCCCCGCCCGCATATGGTTACAACCGCGAGTACACCCTGCCGGCCCCGGGCCTGGGCGGCAGAAAAAATCTACGCAAGATCGTCCTTCACCCGCACGAACACAACGACCACCCCCCTTACCAAACTGCAGTGGCCTAATTTTTGGTACATACCTTTTGACAAGTACCGTTTGAGGCCCTCTGGCCCTCAACACAGGCCCCGAACTCCCGTGTACACCCGGCATGGTAGCTGCGTGCGCAGGTCCCACTAAAAGTTGCGCGCTTGCGGCGCGATATTCGCCCGACACGCGTTTACGGCGACGAGAACGCCGACCACGCATAGACTGACATCTTATGGGCCGCTGCTACGGTTAAGTGTCTCATTTCGTCGGCGACCATACGGACGACGATATCCAATGCTGTGGTGGCCCGATGGGCTCGAAACGGCGCCAAGAAAGGCGATCGCGTATTTTTTTTAGGTTTTTGTCTGTTTTCTCTACATCAACGCGTTCCCCGATTCTCAAATCTGCGCCTACGCGCCTGGCAAACGCGCTGGCAGATACGCTGGCCGGTCGCCGCGCTTCTCATTGTCGTATATTTCGTATAACTCTGGTATATACGCCATAATGTCAAAGGACCATTTAGTAGCAGTGCCTATTCTCCACATGTCGGACGATTCCGGGCGGATGTAAAGCAAACAAGTCAGGGTGTGCATGAGCCAATGAGGTTTGACTCCTAGTGTAGCTAGGCCACGGCCAAGAGCCGTGATGAACATCGTTTCTCTGTGCCTGCGACGCCGCGTGGTGTGCTGCTTGCGGCGTTGGACGCCGCAGCACAAACGAGTTCGACAACTTCATGGAGCTTATGCGCGCTGATGCGCAGAAGGCGTCGAACGGGGCCGCCTGACAAAAGTAATCATGCCTGCGGCTACTAGCTGCTACTAGCCAGTTTAATTCCGTTCCAGTCACGGCGGTAAACCACCGTGACCGTGACTCGGACCGCCTAGAGGCCGGAAACGTCGCAACGAAGGACACATGGATCCAAAGGGGAGCCATCCCCGTCCGTTTCCTTTGACTTTTACCTTTCTTCCCCCCTGTGTTCCAGGTCACTCCTGACAGCCTGAGTCACTGTGCCGCCAGTGTGGTTTGCCGATCTGCACCTCCGCACATCGTCGCCCTCCGAACTTGAAAATCACGGTGACTCTGGGCCCTGCCACTGCCAGTGCCCCCGCCCCCCCTGTGACTTGCCCGGGTCAGTGGACTTAACTTGAAGACTCGGACGCCGCCGCCGCGGCCGTCCGCAAAACTAGGAAGATGAATTTGAACAGAACGACAAGAACAAGAACGTCTACGCGTTTTGTAGAAGTCGGAGCCCCAAAGAAAGTTGCTTTAAGCAATAAAGGCGCAACTATCAATATTTGCGATACTCAGCCTTCCTAATTTCACTGATTGCCCCCCTGACAGCTGGTTATGGGCGCTGGTTGCGCGATGAATTGCTGGTTGATAGCCATACTTTCAGTGCATTCTCCGATTGTGAAGGCTTCATTGGGTGCACATTATGCTGCGCATGAACCCCTGCAAGTGATTGCAAACAAGGTAAGGCAGACGTCACAAACGCTTTAATGTGATTAATGTAGGTCGGTCCCTTCAACAATCCGTCTGAGACGTACGAGTACTACTCGCTGCCGTTTTGCTCCCGCTCAAAAAAAAGAAGACGCGAGGACTTTGGTGAGCGACTAGTAGGGGATCGGAAGGTCGTTTCACCGTACGAAATTACTTTTCTAGACAATGTACCATGGCGTCTCTTGTGCGAGCAATCTTTCTCTCAAGTCGAATTGAGAATGTTTACACACGCAATTGAGAATGATTACTACTTCGAAATGTTCATTGAAGATCTACCCATGTGGGGGTATATTGGTGAAGTAGAGGGCGAGGATGTACTTTTAGGGCATCTAGAGACGGTGAGACGCTACATCTACCCTCACCTCCATTTTTCAATTGGATACAACACTGATCAAGTAGTGTCAGTGAATGTATCCACAAATCCACAACGCAAGGTAGATATCACCGAGGAGTTTGATGGCACTGAGGTCGCTTTTTCCTACAGTGTAGAGTGGCTGGCTCGGCTAGATCTAAAATGGGGTTCAAGGATGTCGCGTTATCATGATTCAAGATTCTTACCAGGAACTTTTGAAATTCATTGGCTGTCAATCATCAACTCCTTTGTTCTTGTCTTGTTGCTGACTGCGTTCCTGACGATCATTATGATGCGCGTACTCAAAAATGATTTCTCGCGCTACATGGAAGTAGAAGAAGATGAAATTGGGGAGGAAGAAACAGGTTGGAAGTTGATCAATGGAGATGTTTTTCGATTCCCTCCTTTTGCCAATGGGCTTGCAGCTCTGCTTGGTGCGGGTGCACACCTCCTATGTGTTACCTTGCTACTTTTGATCTGTGCTATATCGAACTGTATTGTGCCTACGAAACGTGGTGCCATTCTTACAGCCATGATCATTCTATATGCATGTACGGCGCCCATCGGCGGATTCGTGTCTGCGCGCCTCTACCGTCAAATGGGCGGTAACGCATGGCTTTCAAATGCACTTGTGACCGCCACTGTCTTTCCCATTCCACTAGCACTTGTCTTTACATGGGTCAATTCAGTAGCTCTTGCTCATGGTTCATCTGCCGCTTTGCCCATAGTTGCTGTCTTTGTCATCATTGCTCTATACAGCCTCGTTGCACTCCCGCTTACCTTGGGTGGTGCTATACTCGGGAGGCAGCTATCATCGGATTTTAAAGCTCCATGTCGCACCACCCGTCTCCCCCGTGACATTCCAACAGATGCACCATGGTTTCGCACCCCAGCAGCGCAAATGTCTCTACTGCGTGCCTCAAGACCTGCGAAAAATTAGATAGTTTTGTTGAATCTCTAGGTTTATGGCTGGTTTTCTACCTTTCAGTGCTATTTATATTGAACTTCATTACATATTTGCTTCGTTGTGGGGCCACAAAATCTATACCCTTTTCGGAATTCTATTCCTTGCGTTTATTATGCTCATCATTGCAAATGGCCCCTGTGTAGAGTTTTATAATCTGCGTGCACTTCCACATGCGATCATGTAGGTGACCGCTTTCATTACAGTTTCGTTAGGCTACTTTCAATTGGCACGTGAGGACTATCATTGGTGGTGGCGTTCTCTCTTTTGCGGTGGGTCGACGGGCGCCTTCATATACGCTTACTCCTTCTTTTATTTTTTTAATCGGTCAAGCATGAAAGGTATGATCCAGGGGAGTTTCTACTTTGGCTACATGGCAATAATCTCTTATGCGTTCTTTCTCATGCTGGGAGCTGTTGGGTTCCATGCCACATTTGCGTTTATATGTCACATTTACTCTGTGGTAAAAGCCGATTAACTTTGTCGGATATATGAATGCCAAAATTAAGCGTATCCTACTGGATCTCAATATAAAGCCAGCTTCTTTTTGCTTTTACTCGCAGTGCAGCTTGAATTAAACTTAAGCTCATCCAAATGGGAAACTAAGTCAGCTTTAAAAGGTTACCAGGAAGGCGCCACTTAGTAAGCGGAGACGGAACCCGGATATTCCCTAGGAGCCTAACATAGATATGGAACGATGGGAAATAATTAGTGGACTCGGATAATTAGAGGATGATTTCTTACGTCTGTCGGACTCGGAGCGATTTAGTTTTGGGCCGGTTTTATCTCGGACTATCGCACTGCGTTGAAGCAGATCCCTGAGCGCGAGGCTGTCCGCACTGCACCAAACTTTGCACAGCCCATTATTTTAGCATACGGAACCTGCGCCTCAGCAAACATTTCCACCCATTCGGCTGTGCGCGCGGCTGTACGCTCATTGCGCCAAATAAAAAATCAACGTTAAGCTAGAAGCGGCCAAAGCGCTCGGCCCTCTATAAATATCGATGTCTCCACGTACTATTAGGCTTCGCATGGTAATTCATCCTAATTAGAGCTCAGTAGGCTAAGGGAAGATAAAGCGAAATGTCAATCCAAAGAATCATTATCATGATTAACCGGTGAGCCACTTAGGTGCCCTGCTATAAATCGCGATTGGCGATCCGGTGCGAGCAATCGCACAAGGTCCGTTTATAAGGGTAAATTGCATGGGCCTCCGGCTGTCCTCTGCCCGGCCCGGGGCCAGTGCTCAGGCTGCCAGTGTCGGTGATTCCAAGCCTGATGGTGGCGGTGGCCCGGGGCGCTATAGAAAGCCTGCCATTGGCAGTGAGCCCCGCACTGCTTGAAAAGCCTGGGGACTTAAAAGAAGTTCACTGGCAAGTTCAAAGTTCAAGAACCGTGACTTTGAGAAGCTTGAAATTTCAAGTTTTGACGAATTGTCGAGCTAGTGTTTCGGGCACCCAGGTGTGCTCAAGCTAGTGTAAAGCTCCCAGGCTTATTATTATTATTATTATTATTATTATTATTATTATTATTATTATTATTATTATTATTATTATTATTATTATTATTATTATTATTATTATTATTATTAGCTCAATGTACTCTTCAGAAAGCCGCCGGTCTGGCGTCCGTGCCTCTACTATTCATAACTGTTGAAGATACTGTTGAGGCTCGGCGCCTCACTGCCAGTAGCAGAGTCACGGTCCATAAAAGTATCAGACCACGACTTGAGCACATACGGAGAACCTCCCTTACTAGTAGTAACTTGAATACTAAAAGCTAAACAGTACCGTGACCACTAGCAAACTAAACGGGACTAAATGCGACTCGGTTTGCTCTAAGCAGCACCGTGACCGTGGTCAATCGGGCCCGGGATCGTCGGCGGCCACACGAACGACAATATCAGACGCTGCGGTGGCGCGATCGGCTCAAACGGGCACCGTAAACGGCGATCGCGTCGACTTTTTTTGTGATTTTGGCAATTTTCTCGGAAAGACGCAACTCATTTGATGCCGCAAGCGTTTACTATTATGAAGGCGTCTGCGACGCGTAGATTGAGAGCACGGGGAATCTCCGGGGGCCACGCGGAGGACTCGGAAGACGAGGCCACGCGGGCTGTTTTCGGCGAAACCCAGAAGCCGACACATCTGGACCGTTTGGCGTCCTTCAAATTGAGAGCGCGCAGATACGCTCTGTCCGTCATCGAGGTCGAGGTGGCCGTGGCGCGCGCCAGGGGTATGCGGCGCGTCGCAAACCCATACTAGACAAGCGGACCGCTGCGAGAAAACAGCCTCGGTTGCACGCGAGAACACAGCTGCGGGCCGACCAAACCGCCTAGATCGCCGGAAACTGTCCGCGCACATTTAGCAAAACAATTTCGGCGCGCGGCGCGCACGGGCGCACAGAAGCGCCAAGAGCGAACGGCGCCAGCAAAGAAAACGTTCAACGGTGCGTGTAGAGGCGCTCGTAACGCGGGGAGTGGTTGCGTTGCGTGTATGGCGACCCAGTCGCGACGCGTAGCTACTGGCAAAAACTAACACAGAGCTGCGCGCGCCGGCGATCCTAGTTTGCGGCCCGGGTTGAACGAAAAAGTGGAGCGCGGGGCGTTTGCCTGAGTAGGCTTGGATCTGCGGTGAAACCACCAGAATCGCTTCATGCCTGGTTATTTTGAGCTACGTTCGCGTTAGCTCAGCATGTCAGGGTATCGGTAAGAAATTGGTAAGAGCTCGAGATGATACGCACAGCTGCCTACGGTTCTGCATGAGAAGCAGTTATGCGTACCCCTCATGTACTCAACAAATCATGATTATTAAACGATTCTGTGAAAACAGTTAAACATGTCATTATTCAAGTTAAAGGACTGGTGGTCTACAACCCTCGGCCACAGTGAACAGTTTAGTGAGAGGGGTCTCGCAGTAGGAGCCATTGATAACTTAGGACAACCTCGGATAATATCCGGCTCATTGCAGGGATGGCTGCGGGTTCACGATCCATTAGTGCCCGGGAGAACCCAAGACAGAATGAAAAGCCTACTGTTGGAAGTCCATCTGGATGCTCCAATCTATCAAATCGAAGTTGGCCGTGCAACACCGGGTGCACACGCAATAGCTGTCTTACATCCTAGTAAGCTAAGGGTGTGCACATGCTCAGCACGCAACCCTCGGGGCTCGAATATCGAAACTTCCCATTTGGAGCTCATTCCACAATATATTCACCACTTCGAAATAAGGAATATTGGAACACACGCTTTCTCAATGTGTCTAGGCTCGTTTGGGGGACAAATTGATCGAGATATGATCCTGGTTCAGCACATGGATGGACACGCTACAATATACAATTACGATGTCATATCAGCGAAACTTGCATGCTTGATTTGCTTCGTGACTATGTCGCTGCTTTAGGTTGAACTATGCTCTCATCGCTTCCCAGATTGTTTGGTACCAGGACCGATCAAGTATGTCCAGTCTGCAGATGCATTCGTGACAAGTAACGTGGCTATGTCGATCGCCTGTTATAAGTTTCAGGTTTGTCTAGTGTTACTCTGTGCTCAGCTGCTTACCTACCTGCGAGCTAGGCACTTGCACATTCAACTGATCAAGACACGTCAACCTCAGGACTCAAACTTAGTGGAACTTTAATTGAAGCCAAAGACAAACGTGTCGGCTTGCTTTGTAACGGCAACACAACTAGGCGACTTGTAACAGCAGATTGGGTATGTAATGTTGGTGAGCTGATTCTTGAATTTGGCATCGCGTACCCAACAATGACTTCAACATGTGATCACAGTGCATGTTGTTAAAATACATATTACACATATGCTATATTCTTCTCAGGTCAGATTGTTGCTCTTGGTGAGCATACCCTGTTTATTGTATCAGTGAGCGGTGTTCTGCAAGCCTCAAAACTGATGGATTTTCATCCCACGTCATTATGTATCTGCTCTAAGTTTGGACATAAGGCACAGCAAAGAGTAACAAATGTAATTCATCACTAGTTGCACTCTTGCAAGATTTAGGTACTGGAACAACGTGCATCTGAAATGAACAACAGCCGTCAAGTGTGTGATGATGATGTTGATAATATTATTATTTGTGGTTCTGATGCTCGCGTCTCTGTGCTAAATTTCGCTCTCCAAGTTATTTGGGTTGCATGTGGCACCGTGAGCAAGCCGCTTGCCATTTCTTTGTTCAGCGTTCGCTGGCAGCGCCTTTATGTTTTGGTTAACTGTCTACATGCTCTCTACTAGGTATTACACACCAAGTTTACAAGGGTTGGCATGTTGATGGTTGTGCAAAGCAACGTGTGATTTTAGCTTTATTACTGCATTCGATTGTTGACTAGGTACTGGATGACACTGGGAATGTGATGACACAGCGCAACCCATCGTGATCAATAATTTCGAATTTAATGGCCAATCCTCAGTGTTAGGTTCCTTGGTACGGAACCAGTGTCCAAAATGCCACTTAATATGCGGTCAGCTATTCAAGTTGCTCCTGCTGCTACTGTAAGGGAGTCCTTGTCTTTACGTAAAGAAGCGACTAGTGCCAAGATGGAGAAGATTTCTGCCGCATGTCTGTGTATTAGAGCTCAGGCTACTCGGGATCAAGGGGGTATAACCAAGTACCAATTTGACCAAAAGCGGTGCTTCAGAGCCTCTGCTAGCAATGGGATCATACAATGTAGCAAGATTGGCGTGTACAATTCAAATGTCCAATACTCGGCGTTGATTAGATTGTATGCAAAGACGCTAGGGGTTTCAAATAAGTTGCCTCGACCCAAAAAACGTGATGAGCATGCATCCGCAAGTGCATTACTAATCGTTTCCCGCTCTGGCGAAAGTGCATTTCCTAACGCTTCTGTCACGATTAATGCACCTTCATGGATTCACATGCCTGAAGCGTCAACGACAACTTGTGTTGGTCACGAGACAATTAAGCCAAATGGGCTAGAGTTTTTCTTTTATGCCCGAAAGCCAATTCCAGCCGCCACCATGCGAGCTACAGCCATCGCAAAATGTCGATCCACAGAAAGTCACATAAAATTTGCATCAGTGTCACTTCGGCTTCCTCTGGCCCTGAACTGTCAAAAGCAATCATTACCACAATCTCAATCTCAATCTCAAAAGGCCGCCTTTAAAATTACACTAGATACAGACAAGAAAGCATTCAAACGCAGTGCATAATGTACCTTTAGACACTTAATAATCTTGTAGGTTGAAATGTTTGATCTTTTCGCAGACATGCTTGTTCAAGCAGAAATTGAAGCAAGAATACTAACGCCCGCCGCCAAGCAAGCCGTTACTTTTGAGTTTCATTTTTTGACAGAAGATTTATTACCCACACGAGTAGTTTACGGGAGCCAAATAGCAAAGTCATCCCCTAAAGACCAGGCAACTGGCACTTTAATTGTGTCCAGGCACACTAATAGGTATCGCATTCAGAGCACTTCTCTTCCTGCTCTCTGGCTGCTCACAAGTGAGCTGTGTACTAGGCTACAACGCCGATGGTACGATAGCGGTGGTGTACAAATCTCATATAAGGAACCGCTTCCTCTATCTGACTATTTCGCTTCGGTAGACGATCATCATGCAACTCGAGTTGCCTTACGTATCGCAGAGTCCACATTGAACGACGCGTCTCATCAATTTCGAACAATAGAGAAACGCTTGCTTATTCGCTTCAAGGATGGCCGCCCTGCACAGATCCATCACCTAAGCTTGTTGATGCGACAAACGCACCATAACTTGCAACGACTAGCCTCGATTATCCAACATGCTCAGTTAGAACGAACAAGAAGCGCAAGCATATTGGCTTGCTCTACCAATCTTCTTGTTTCTATGATGCACTTCTGTTTTGGACTCTCTGCAAAGAAAATCGCAAATATCTCGAGTCACATTAACCCTGATGTTATCTCGCTAAACTTGGCTGCGCGTGAAGATGGGCTGGCTGGTTGGGAAGAGGTTGCAGATATGTCACTGGCTTTCTTACTAAAGAACGTTATCATGAGACGCAAATTTAATGGCACGCCAATAAAGCCAGCTTTCCCGTCGACGACAGATAAGCTCAAGAAAAGAATAAGTAAATTAGTAACTAGAAACAGCATGTGCTGCTCGACTTACTAACAATGCGAAGTCAGATGATCTCAATGTGCCGTTCGAAGTGACTGTTCACACAAATCGGTATTTTTTAGCCTCTGTGGCTGAAGTTTCAGTCAGATTACACAGAGGTCAAAAGCTGCGAGCTGGGTTTTGGCGGCTGTCTGAAGCGCACGCTTTAGACGTGTATTTCAGTTTCAAGTTTACCGTTGCCCAAAATAACTTGAAGTGCACATGGCCTGTATTGCCGATGCCAGTGCCCATAGAGCCGAGCCAGGCTCTGAGCACAGGGTCGGCGCGGGACTATTTTACGGAGGGTCATGTGCGAAGGCCTAGACCGGCAAACCTCACCCCTCCAATTAAATGAAGCTAAATGAAACTAAATGAAACTAGTAAATGAAACTAGTAAATGAAACTAAAGTGACTTTCCGGGTTTCTTCGGCCGCCCGCCCGGGTCCGCCTGTTAATTCGGGTTTTTAAATTATTTACGGCGCCAGCTCTGGATTTTTAATAATTCGGTTTCCAACTCAGGTTTCGGAAAAACCGGGTTGCCAATTGAGGTCGCTTCTCGCGGAGGGGGGCCAACTCCGGTTTTGGGAATCTAAAAGATGGCCAAGTCGGGTCGTGGTTATCTCTCGGATGGCTGACTCGCGTCATAAAATGCAGTAAGAGCTTTAACTCAGGTCTCGGAAATATTTTGTCTGCGAACTCAGGTCATTATAATAATATAGTCGCCAACTCGGGTCTATAAAAAAGTCAGTCCGTCGGGCAGACGGATTCATGCGGCTGCGCCACCGCACGTAGTCCCTCCGTCCCGACGCTTCGCGTCGGGCCGTCGGGTTGGGGCGACGCCCCAAACCCCGTCGAAAATAACATCCATCAGGCAGGGCGGCACAAAGGCAGGGCGGCACGATAGCCAACGCGGCACAATAACGAGTGCGCGAGGTGTCGGTGCGCGATTTCTGCGGACAGCACGTCCGCGACGAGTCGTTCCGCGGCCGTAGCGCCTCGTCAAAATGCGTGTAATGGTGCCACGAAGCGGCAGGGATCGTCGGCAGTAACCCGGGACCCCCGCGATCGCTTCCTATCGCGCGCGCGCATTAAATAGGATCGCGCGCGCGCCCCTGCGGTTCTCCGCAGCCGCCGCGCGGAAACTGGCAGCCCGCGGCGGGCCGCGCGACTGCCTGCGATGACTTATAGACCTGCGAGGGCGCTGTGGATGGTCGTAGCGTACTTGCGAGGGCGCCCGGGGCTGAATTGCGGTCAAAAAAGACGCTGCCCAGGCCAATTTGATGTGTGCGCGGGTGTTATTTTTAATATTTAAACCCGTGTTGCAATCTGTAATTGATTTTAAAGCCCGAGATACCCACCGCGAGAATTTAAAAACCAGAGTCCGCAGCCGAATTAATTCCGGAACCCGACTTAACGAATATGAGGTGGATGTTTTGTAACGCAAGCTCGACAATACTCTAGTTCAAGTTGCCCAAACGCACGACGTTTGACTGACGAGTATCAGTTGCCAGTGCCAGTGAGCCTGAGAAGAAAAAGAAAAATTGTATCACTATCATGATGATCATATCACTATTTCGACACTCCCAGGCTGGTTGGGTATCCTGATTGGGTAGTAGTCGCTTTTATTCCACCGGTCCTTGCCAGTGGTCTCAGGCGAAAAAGCCCATAATGACGACTCAGTTTCATAGAGAAACTCAAACCTCGTGCCTAGAGGACTGGAATTAAAGCTTCTAAAAGGCCTGTAACACCCCGGCCTAGTATCATAGTATGGCCCCCCAGGCGCCCGGAAAGAGCTACTCGCTTAAATGATGATGGGGTCTAGGCTACCCCAGTCCTGCCAGTGCCGCGATTCAGGGCAGTCTTCCCCAGGACAACGAAGGGCCTCGCTAAAGGGCCCACAATACCCGCACGTTAGTGAACGCAAAACTAGCGGTCCCAAGCTCAGCGCCATCGCGTGTCCAACTACTACGGGCTGGTGCGCTGGAAAGCCCATAACCAAGGCGCCACAGCGTTGGTCCTGGTGGCAGTTGGACACGCGATGCGCAAAAATTTCACTGTCCTGAAGTTGGTCCCTTCGAAACGCCCATAGCGGGCCCCGCGAGGCCCCCCACGAAAACTTTTTGCTGAACCGAGGCTGCCTGAGAAGGTACCGAAGCCAGTGGAACGCGCTGTGGCGGCTATCTGCACCAATTTCGTCGCTGAGATCATACGCGGCGTACCGCCCCGCGGTGCGACGTGGCATAAATCGCCAGATGGCATGCCCGCGCCGCGACAATGGATCGGGCACGTGCGTGGGGTAACCCCCGGTCACTACGGCCACGTTCGGGCGCTCGAGAAGCTGGAGATAGTGCCGTATTATGTGTCGCGGACAGGACCATCGAGACGGTCGTCGCGGTCGACCAAAATCACCCCAGCGAGCGAAAGAAGGGTCTCGAGGCGCGGGCGCGAGTACGAACCCCCGCCTATGTACGATCACTTACACTCTGGGGCCCGTAAGGCGAAGAAACGGTGTTCCCAAAATAGTTGACGGGTTTTACATCTTAGGCGACGGGTTTTAGGTCCGGGACTAAATCGCAGCCCATTTTCTCCGCGCGACGGTGCCGCTGGCCCACAAAGATTTGCATGCAGCCCATAGACATCATAAGGAACATACGCACCAGCGCGACCTTCCCGTAATTCGGTCCGTGTTGCGCGCACGCGAAAGCCACAACGTCAAACCCAACGGACGTCCAATTCCTACGGTGCCCCGTACCTCTTCGCAAAACTTGCTAGGCCACATCATGCAACTTCGCGACCTCGCCCCATAATTTTTGGTAGGACCAAAATGGCAAGCTAGTGTCGAGTGGCACTTAGGGTACTCCTAGGCGGCCCCAAAACGAAATCCCCCCGCCGCTCGGGCTATGAATTGAAAATCTAAGTTAATTTGGGTCCACGCCCCTTATATAGTCCAGAGCAAATTGGGACTGTGCTTAAGGGGGTAAGCATTAACCCAGGCTAGTCAGCCGTCGTTGTTTGTGCCTATCCGCTATCTTGCGTGCAGCTCGTATATTCTAATGTCGCTTCGCCTTTCCGGAAAACAAGCTACGCGCACTAGCCAAATCATGTATTCGTTTGGTTTTCTCTTCCACCTCAGTGGGGCTATCATTGATGTCCATTAGGTCAGAGGGGGCGTCTTCAAGGTCGGTATCCTCGCTGACGGTATCCTCAGGTTTCAAGTCATCTTGACGGCCATGTAAGAATGATACACTAGATTCAGCACGAGCAAGAATGGCAGCTTCCCGCTGTCTTTTCATCTTTTCCCTCTTTTCTCTCCGAGTCTTTTCACCGAATTTCATACCGGCCCGGCACACGCAGAGCAAGAATAGACAAATGCATTTGAAAATAATGAGTTCACACCTATAAATTATTCGACCTAGTCTAGCAAGACATATACCCATTCTGGGGAACATGGCTTCGAAATGTTCCCAGAGGAGGCTGAATTTATTTTTGTAGATGCGAAATTTGCCGTTAAGGGCTCTTTGCGCATAGGTGATCCATGATGTGTGGCCAGCAATACTGACAAGATCAACAATAATATCAAGTTCTGAACCTGGTGGGATCTTTGGTCCAGGTCTTACCGTGTCAAAGCCATAATCGGGTCGGACGATGAGCCTAGCTCGCTCTCCGAGCGACATCTGCTCAACTCCGACATCAACTCCTCGGATTACTTTGCCACGTGTATGGTAGATAAGCCGGACACCCAGACTACCCCTAACCCGTCTACTACCATTATGCGCATTGCCCAGGCTAAGAGGCACTTCTAGCGCTGGGGCAAAACCAACCTCCCGCAAGTGCCTCACAGAGACGGACTTAGATGTGGCCAATTTCGACTGCATGTATATGGGCTCCTGTTGCAATGAACTTGATTTGGGGCTCCCCATAGCTATTCGGTGATGGCCGTAAAGTAGAGTCTCACATGAGCAGCAGCCTGCAGTGAAGATACTAAGAGAGTTCTTGGTACGCGGAACAACGTTTGATGTGAGTGTCCTATGCATTTCTTTCCGGGGTGGAGCCCTATCTGTCGCGTGGGCGCTTCGTTTCACTAGCTGATTAATGGCTGTACCATCAAACTCAACTTCGCCTAGTACGCTGTGTTCACCAATTTGAGCATACTCCCGGACTTGAATCAAGAGAGTCTTATTCCTAAGCTTTTTTGCTAAACTGTGAGTGAATTCGCAATCCTTGGCAATATCAGGAAGTGGGAAGTGGAAAATGCAATTCTCCCACTGCGGGTTCGAGCTATTACGCGCAATAGGAGACTCACCAAGAGGCCGAGTGTCCCAGAATGCACTAAGGTACTTGTCGCTTTGCGACATCTCTGTGCTCCTGCTCAGCTCTTTGCAGGCTTCTACTTTGATAATGACATGAGACATGCCTGTCGTAATGTGAATGGTCTGTGCAGCAGTGACACGCATGGTTCCAGTTGGCATCATAGGGCGCAATGGGTAAATCCTCGACTCAGAGTCGCCCTCTGCTAGAACCTTGACAATCTGCTGTGCTGAGAGTGACACCTGCCCCACGAAGACATCCTTGAAAAATGTATTATGGTCAAAGACTTCAAAACGAAGAAGAGGTTCCATGTACTTGGAACTCGAGTGAGATCGCTTGTTTCCCCTGAGAGCTGCGCCTTCAACCCAATGAGTGACTGGGTTCACAACAGGCACGACAAATGTTTCCCCCGTCCATACAGGTTCTATGGTGCTATCAACAACCTGTGTTGCACCGGCGAAAGTCCCCTCCCAATAAACGGCGCAGTACGGATCTGGGACCTATGGTGTGTCAAAGATCATCAGGGACGAACAGGTGCTGTGGGTTATACATCCAAAGCAGAGGCTTGATACACGCGATTTGCGCCTAGGACTTGGACATGGATGCACGGCCCAGAGCAACCCGATTCGAACCATATAGGCCGGCCACCTCGCATTGCGGTCGAGTCTACTACTGCAACCTTCCCCAAGATGCGCATCTCGTACAAAACGCCAATTTTGTCAAATCTTTCTGGATAATGAATCTCATCGCCACATTCCAGTAATTCCTTCCGCACTCCAAATCCTGCGGTTAATATGCGTTCCCTCTTATCGTTGAGCTTATTCTTATCCTTATATTTCCCGTAGCATTCCTCACAAAGTCTAAGGACGCTGAATTTGCATAGGTTGTTACTAACACACTGGAATTCCACGGCTTGTGTCCCCAGGCCACCAGCACTGCTTGCGTTACCTTACGCTGGACACCTGGCACTCTGTCAGAGTTGACGCGACATTGATTGCAATCGGGCGGTATACGGAATTCATGATATTTGGGACGCAATAAGGGATGCCCATACCTGTTGATTACATTCTAAGATGATATAATTTTCGACTTACCGATTCGGTTCGATCATCCTACCTGGCTACACTGTAGCCACTGTAGCCACTGACTGTAGCCTTAATGCTGAAAAATGTTGGGTATGGGGATGATATATGTATGTAACACGTGATACATGTACATGTTACATGGCGTTTGTTAACAAACGTTGCTTCTCCGCCAAGAGGCCTCGAGACACATGAAAAATTCCCCAGGCACTTGCCCCAATTACCCAGCTTCCTTGGGGCTTCCCTGAAAATTCAAACGCCAGCACGCGCGGTGCCCGCGACCGTGACCGTTATCCGGGTCCGGCCGCCGGCCCCTGGCCACACGACCGTGCCAGTCACGATGCCAGTGACGGTGATTGCGGCCAGTGCCCATTCAAATATCCGCGCCCTTCAGGCTGAGTCAACCCCGCCTGGGCCCGCCCCAATATCATGATCGGTGCCGCGGAGTGGCTTAGGCCAAGCACAGCCCCATGCGTGACCGCGGCCCAAAATGTGTTTATAAGTATGTGCATGCTCATTCATTTACTTCACCCACAGCCTCATCGGGCAATTCTGAAACTATAGTGATGCTCAGACTGACATTGTGAAAATGACCCAAAAAGCAGGGGCTTTTGCAAGGCATGGGCTGTCACGGGGTAAAAGAATCAGCAGCCGATGGCATTGGCCATTCGCTATTTCGCCAGATCGTCGAGTCAGACCACGAGCTCATTTGCGAAGTGGGCCGGACGCTCGCGATCTACCGAAGTGGCACTGCCACACCGTGACCGTGACACTAACGAGAAGGCCAGAGACTTGCGTCCTACCCCCAGGCCCGGGCGGCTGTACACATGCATAAGACTTCACGCGATAGCGGCATAGATTATGTATGCTCAGCTTCAAGCCTGAGTTGAATTGCAATTTCAACTCACTATCATGAGCAGTAGGTGATTCAGAATACACTTATAGTAGTTGCGCTCCACATCAGGTCGCTACATCTACTTTTAATATCTCGTCTGTGGAGAGGCACCGCTAGAAGGCATCGCATAGGCAGTCCGATATCTCAGCCAGAGCGTCGAATTGGATCATCCAGCCACCAAAACCTAGTATCATGAAACATTGCGTAAGCTGTACCTGGGGGGGTTACCATTGTCTAGTAAGCAGAGCCCTCCAGACCCCAAGAGCCGGGCCGGCGGAGACGAAGTTGAACGCCATTGAAGCTCTCATTGAAGTCGACGACGATAGCAAGGAAGGCGCGTAACGATTGCTGATGCTAATGGCGACTCACTGTCGCGGCTCGGGCCAGCACCCATATGAAGTAAATTGCACTCCTGGGCAACCATGATTTGATGGTGTGATAAGTCAGTAAGCTTCCGCACTCTACCGAGGGCCCCTTCAAACCATCCAAGATGTCCGTATTTTCATAATTGTCGCCAACTCCCGTCTAACACTCTAGCATCGTCACCTGAATAGTCGCAACGCGCACAAATAGCCACCTCGCTCCGCGATGCTGTATCAATTTACTGGATGAACCCTGACCAATTACGGAACGAACTAAGTGCAAATGCGACGCAGACCACGATCCTGCGTGATCAACACCAAACTTAGAGCAATGTATCCCAGGACCCGGTACAAAGAGCCTCGCCCGTTGGGCTCACGCCCAAACAAGAAATACGATTGCTATGGCCAGTCAAAGTCCATTGCTGCCTGAGTTCCCTGTAACACAGTGACCTTAGCGTTGTAGTGTAGGTAGCACACTCACCCGCAACTAATTATATCCCAGCAGTGTGTCTTTAAGTCACCACACCCAGCAAAAAGGATACGGCCTGATCGCGAAAAGTCAACTGAAGTGATTTCGCAGAGTATTTTTTCCGATCTAAAAATATTCATGCTCATCGAGCAGTGCAGGTCAAATATTCGACAAGTAGAATCATCAAATCCTGTCCCAACAGTTTTACCATCAGGAAAAAAATAGCAGAATTTATGTCGGAATCGTGGCCCGTGAATGTCATAAGTGGAAGACCAGGGACCCTAGAGTCCCATAGCTTGGCTGTAGAATCACAGGAACCAGTCACAAAGAGTCTCGGCGGATTCGGATCTAGCGCAACACTCATGACATCACCCTTGTGATCCACAAATCGCAGTATACTCTCATCTTGCTGTATGTCCCATAGGATCTAAACGGAATCTCCTGAAGTCGTCAAGATTGAGTACTCATCTACGAATCGGCAACATGAAAGGTAAGCATCATGACCTGCGAGTTCAGACATGGCACGCATTACTTGTCCTTGATCTATTCTGTAAATAGAACACAAATTATCCAGTCCGCCACACGCCACCATCTCGTTTCTTTCTTGTTCAAAAGCACACGTCATCACCCAAGAAGAGTGAGGGGGTATCAAATATAATTTCGTCGTGGTTTGGCTATTCCAAATGATAATCTTTCCATCCTGAGAAGCACTAATGATGTTGTGCCTACCAAGCACTAATAATATTACTTTTTTCTGCCGCCCTAATAATATATCTGTCGCCGATGACAACCCGTTCCCCAAATGCCCCCCCAGCAGCCGTTGCTCTTGCAGGATCGTTAATCCTGGCTCTTTGAAAGCATACCGAAGTGCAGGACCACTCGCATTCTCCACACGCTGCTGCTCGCTCTCTATAGCAAGTTTCAGTGCCTCAACCTGAGCTTTTGACTTAGCTGTCATTGTGGTCACTCTTCACCACCGGTCCACATGATGTGATCCCCGTTAGACGTTTTGCCATTTACCTCCCATGGGGACCAGACAGACTAACCTTTCTTTAACTAGAACCAAAAGCCGCCGCATACGCCTCAAAAAGGGCGCGAACTTGAATGAACGGCACAGGCCGCACAGCTCGTGGGACGGCGCCTAGGTATTGACGTCACGGGTGGCTTTGAATTGGAGAATCAACTTAAAGTTGGAGTTCTTTTCATGTGGAGAATGGGTACTGCTACTAAACCATACTGCGACATTGGCAGTCCGCTAATTCGACCAGATCGTCTAGACCACGAGTCCACAAGTTTACACAATGATACCGTGACATCTCGCGATCTACTGAAATGCCACTGGGTGCGACGCGCGTAGATGCCGGCGTGGCGAGATCGAGCGCAGGCGCCGACGGCAGGTAGCTTTGCTTCAGTGGTTTGGCTGCCTCTGAGTACCGTTTTTTCTGCGCCGTGCGCCTCGTACGCACAATATAAGACGCCGCGCGCCTCTTGCGCTCTCTTCAGATGCCCACGTTCGTGCTGCCCGGTGCTACAAATTCGTCCTATGCGAAAGCAACTCGTTTAAGTCCGGGGTTTTTTCACAGGCACACCGGTTTTCGCGTTTTGCTTGCGCGCGGCGGCGTGCCAGTGACTCGAACTCGGAGAAAACCGGTGAGCGCGGCGAACTCGGCGAACTCGAACAACAACGAAAATCGGGGCGAGGAAGGGCTGTCGAATGTCAATAATGGACTCTTGCGGCCGCTGCTCGTCACGACGGCATCCAAGCTCGTCGCCCTCCGTGCCACTTCGATAGACCGCGAGTCGGGACCGCTTTGCAAGTGGAATCATGCTCTAACTCGACAATCTGGCCAGTTTGAAGCGATTTTGGGACCGGCCGGGCCAATTGAACGTCGCAGTACAGTACAGAGTCGTGTACCGTACGTAGGCACTGATCATTTGCATGCAAGTGTACCCTTCTCGTGACCGCGTCGGCGTCGCCAGCGGCTTAAAAGAAGTCCCGTGCGAGGAACCCATCATCAGATGCCTCATACGCCGGTGGTAAAAGAAAGCTGAAGCGACCAGTATGTTGGGGTGCCCAGTTTCCTCACCGCGACGCGGCCGGTACGAGGATTGCCCACTGCTTCGTTTCAATGCACGGCACGTGTGCGCGGCGCTCATCCAGTGAGACCGGGGTACCAACTTTACTGGTGGTGTAAGTTAGGTCTGCGTTTTGCCCTCCCCAAACGCGAAGTTCGCCGGCTTGATGCCTCTTTCGGAGGTTCCAAACGCCCGGAGTTACGCGCATATAAGGCTCCAGAAGGCCCATTGGGTTTTGACGAGTTGTCGAGCTAATGTTTCGGGCACTCAGGATTGTGCTCAGAATATGGCTCTTGTAATTATTATTACCCCAATGTACTCTTCAGAAAGCCGCCGGTCTGGCGTCCATGCCCGCGCGTTTCGCCTTGCTTACTTTGACGCTGCGACCCAGGATCCGGCTTAAGGGGGATGTACGTGGGCAGCCGCCCGAGGGACGAGGCGGCGCTGAGCAGGCAGATTAACGCCAGGTGAAACCCGCGCGTTGAAATAAATCCATGATGAAAAATATTTTGCAGATCAGTGACATTGACGGTGGAAGCATCATTCGGCGGAAGGCCCCGTAGAAGTGAAAATTGATTTCGACACGGGACAAAGGGTCGGCCCAGGACGCCACGCGTCCTCCTGGGCAAAAAATATAAAAACACATCTGGGGGGTCATTTTGAATTTTATCGCCTTTCAGAATAAAAACCTTATATAATATTAAAAGAGAAAGGTGTCTACATCAGATTTACAATACTCGTATGTTTCTCTTCTATGATTCCACACATAATTATTATTTACTTGTTCATAGTACCAAAAGATAAAGATATCTCTATCTCTACTGGTCATCTGGTCTGGTCCGAAATCATTCATGGGAGGCATTTTTCCAATATAGTTCCTATTTCTCTTATTGTTGAATAAATATGGGAAGTAGCCTTTTTTAAATTGTTTTGTATTTAAACCAAATGTTTTAGGCATTTTTGATAATTTTTGGGTTACATGAAACCTAAATTGAGTTCGAAGAACGAAATCAGGGTTGCGAGGAAAAATAAAAAAAAACTTTTGGGGCGGTCAGATTTAATTTTTGAGCCGAAGGCGATGAAATTCAAAATGACCCCCCAGATGTGTTTAGTCGTGAACGTAGGTGACCGTATTTAAGTTGGATGTGTCGTCCAAAAGCAGCGTCTCGGCCACCCACGCCCCCAGGGCGTCGATGTTAGAGTCGGTTTTGGTGCGAATATCATCGGGTTTTAGTGGAGGGGGTCACGGTGGGAGAAGTCCGTTGGACGGGTCTATTAGTTTG
>Ga0209090_10000801_pt1 | contig 19896 bp, 8 predicted proteins | sample ArcticOcean_MG_C_9_FD_187432 | JGI IMG/M metagenome (GOLD analysis project Ga0209090, IMG submission 187432) | Marine microbial communities from western Arctic Ocean - ArcticOcean_MG_CB2_152 (SPAdes) (version 2) | ecosystem: Environmental > Aquatic > Marine > Oceanic | place: Arctic Ocean... | reverse complement strand
GGTGCTAAAAAACTATGAGCGCGTTCACGGCACCAAAAATTTCCTGAATGACACGTTCCAGGCGTGCGACATGAAGTGCGCCGAATTTGAATTAGTGCGCTTTTCTTCGGAAGTTTTAGGTGTAGAGACTGGGTGCTCAGTTGATGATGGTACCACCGCCGAGAAAACATCGGAAGAAATCAAAGAACTCGTTGCGCGGAAGAATTGGCTGCGTCTGCAGGATTGGGAGGACAATCGTGCCGTTCTTGCAGCAAAAACAGAACCCATCAATGTGAAATTGTGTTCATTAAATCCTGAGTCGTCACTTGATCGTGAAAGCATTAGATTTCATAAAGACACGCAAGAGTTCTACGTCGGACAGTATCGCACGTTCTTAAACCGCTATGAATTGGAATCAGCTCGTATACAGACGAAACTAGAGAAGACGACGATGAGGTTGGGGGCAATTAATGATCTCCCTGATGAAGATGAGTGTGGAATAATAGACCTTGATGGGAAGAAGGTAGGTCCGGCGGCATTAGAGGTTCTTGACGGCGGGAGGTACCGTGTGAAATTGATTCTAAAAGATCCAATTGTCGGTGTTGATATTAGAGGTATTGGATCCGGTGTTGCAGAGGTTAATGAAGATGGAACTCCCAAGGAAGTGCGGGTAGGATCTTATCCAAAACCTCGGGGAAGAGCTCCACTCAACAAACCTGGAGAGGCTGCTGAGTGGTGCTCTAAAACGGGAACGTGGCTAGGGGTTGTACCGAAGAAATCACCTGCGAAGAAACGGAAGAAGTCGGAAACGTCCTCGGTAAGAATGGGGGGACTTAGTGTGTCTCCAGACGAGCCGGATGAGTAAATACATTTCTATTCGTATATAAATGGCGAGACCGTATTTGGAACTTACAAAATTGCATTGTACTTCCGTTAGATCACCATCGTCTCTATAATTAGATGACTCTCTCTACCAAATGAGATCAAACCCAAAATCCATGTCGTCCTCAGAGTTTATATCGCACCAGCAATAAAAACCGTCGGCTAAATAATGTAACCCACATACGTCTAACGCGCTGATTCTATCATCTATAACATCGCCAAATGGACACCATTCGCGTTCGCCGTCGCAACCATAACGTATAAAAAGATTAAACTCCAAAACATGCCCAAGTACGATGTGATTCTCAAAAAAATTGATCAGTCAGAACCTTGACCCGTACTGTGCACAGTATGGGTCAGAACCGACATGTATGCTACACACTGGATCTTTAAAGATCCAGTGTGACTGGGTACTAGGACCCATTGGTAAGGTACCGCGAATAGGCCCTAGGATCCAAGATACGGGTTATGAATAGGGGGAAGATAGCGTATGGGGTAATAGGTAGGTTCGGCATTCTGATTGCATACAATACCATCCCAATGTCCAACACGTGGTATGTCCCTGGACTCGTGGCCCCCATGTATCTGGAGAGTACGTGGGACGGGACAGGGGTTTAGACTGATCAACCCTAGTAGGGAAAATCCTACTAGCCAAGGGTTGGACAATTGTGAGTATATAACATTCCTTTGCAACCCCTGCCGCAATACCCGCACGACACTCATTTGGTCCCTATGGATGGACTGACTTGCCAAATCTGAGAATCTACCGTGTCAATCACGGGATCACTACGTCGGTATATCGCCGAATTCTTTATCGCCAAATTCTCTAGAGAGTTCCTAGTATGCTTATCGAAATCCACTAGGAAAGATACATTAGCGCACAAAAATTGTGCACGACGTCAACCTATCTACCCCCCGATTCATGACCCGTATCTTGGATCCTAGGACCTATTCGCGGTACCTTACCAATGGGTCCTAGTACCCAGTCACACTGGATCTTTAAAGATCCAGTGTGGCTAGTTCCACCATCTGGACTATCTATCTTCTAGACTCGGACCACCCGGGCGCCGCCCACCAGTGTAGGGAACAACCTAGAGAACGGCGCACCCCGGATAATTAATCATTATTTCTGGGACGGAAACCAATGGAGATATAGGGAAAACCGCGTGTGTGCGCCGCCGGGGTCACGGTCCAATTGCCGCGGCGGGTCGGGAACTTGAACGTCTATTAGGATGAATACGTACGTCCCACCGGTCGGCTTTTGTTGAGAGAAGCCCAAGCGGCCCGCCATTGACATCCACCTAATATGCTCTCCCGACCGGCGGCGGGTTGATACGTGGTGACGGACAACTGGTGGGCTTCTGGAGGTGCGTCGCTGTGCGCTTGGGTCGGGCGCCTCTCTACCAGCAATTTGGAGATGTATGCGTGGCCGCGCGCCGATTTTGGGCCTTGCCCAGAGCAGCAGCCTTTGCCAGTGGGCACTCGCAGACCGCCGCGACGGCTTCCTTTCGACGCGCGCGCTTTAGGCATGGCGCGGATGAGTTGCTAGGACCTCCACGCGCGCCTGGCGGTTGCCCTGCGCCGCACGCTGGGCACGGACAGTGTACAAAAAGCTGAAAATGCAAGTAGCTTTAGACGGACTAGTAGCTGGATCTTATCGCTGCTATTCTCCGGCTGTTCTCAAGACGAAACTCGCACTCACTCAAACCTAGTGCCAACACCACCGACTCCGCGCTGACTCGAGATTATTCACTGAAACGCGTGTATTCTCAAGCCCGCTACGCAGACCTCCAGCTGACTTAGCAAAATTTTTGTTTTTGAGCTTCATAGGCCACTCGAAGCTGAGTGTAACGCCATGCCTGCGCAGAAGACTTGATGTCTGCTGCTTTTTTTGATTCCTCGAGATCCCGCATATACTGGACTGTTGTATGCGCAGAGAGCTCAGCCACGACGCTCTCCTTAACCTTGTGGTCTAGGCACATCTCATAGTCGCGGAGCTTTAGCTTTGATTGCACAAGCTCTTTCTTCAGCATGTGTATGTTCAAGTCGTTTATATTTTCAAAAAAGCTTTGGTGAACGATTGAGTTGTCAAGAGTAGCCCGTGTGTCCACTGAGCGCGTTTGTTCGAGCAACTTGGCCGTCGATGGCAATCTCTTTATGCCAGCATCAAATTCAACATCAGTCTCATTTCTGTACCTCGACCCCACCCCCGACTGACTCTTTTGTCCCTTCCGCATTGAACGGAATGTTGCAGGTAGCCGCTTGAGTCCCAGGTGTTTTGTTGACAGCGGGAGGTCATTAGGCGGGATAACTGGAGCTGCAACATTAGTACCGAGCTGTTGAAGCGGGTACTTGCCCTGCCGGACCCGACGCAGAACTCGAGACTGGTGCTCGACAGCATTCCAGAGGACTACGAGCTCACGATCAGCTGCCTGAAGTTGCGCATTCATGTTTGTGCGGTAAACGTTGAGCTGCGAAATAAACCGCGCTGAATCGTGGTCCTTTTTATTGAGCCAGTACTCATACTGCATCTTGAGCTTGCCAATGGACGTCTCAGAGCCTGTAGCGCGGCCTTCAGCGCGCTGCACAGCATCGCGAGCTGCACTCACCCTGCCTCGAGACATGTGTACAACCGGATTTGGTGGCAACTTACTGCAAGTGCCAACACCAGCTAGTTTCATAGGAGCAATATCATTAATAATAGCATTGTTCTCCTGAACCAGAGCCTGAAGCTGCTGCGCATGGTTCTCTTCTTGCACCCGGATCTGCTCTCCCATTTGGTTAGCTACAGAAACGATACTGTTTTTTGAATCGCTTTCAAGTCGCTGTGCGCCGAGAATAACCGACGTTATTTGGCGCTTCCCAAGGTCAATCTCTTTTCGAAGTATCTCTACTTCACACCGTGTCGAATCTAGTTTTCGTTTGAGTGCAAAAAACTCGTCCTCACGCTCAACAAGGGCGGTAATTAGTGCCTGCGGTAGGTCTTGAGGGCTAGAAAACCCCATTGCTTTCGCAATACGGGCAGCAATTGTGTTCAAGACTGCTGAGCGTTTGTTAGGCTGGTTGTTGCTAGATTTTCGTGGCTGATCAGCCCCACTATAATAACGAGGAAATGCTGCAGGCAAAGTACCTTCGAGCAGGCGACCATCGTGCAGACGGACACCTCCAGTTGACTCGTCTATTGCTGCCCCCGGGATGCCAACAGCACGCATGGCGGCAAGTACTGCACCTGAGACGACTGCCTGTATCCGGGCCGGAGTGTAGTCGTGAGTATGAGATTCAACTGAGCTTGTGCCGCCAAAATCCGCGATCTCCTCTAAATTCAGGCCCGTGGCTTGTGCCAGGCGCTGCTTGAGGTTCCGTGTAAACTCTTTTAACCGCTCGATCTCCGCCCTCAACCGCACGATCTGTTTGTCTTTGGCTTTGTTACCCTGAGAATCTGTTTCGCCCACGCGGTGAACGCGAGGATTGTTGGCCACCTTTCGGCATCTGTTAGCGAACTGCAGCGTCGAGAGGCATTCTTCAGCATGAGATCGAGTTGGTCGGATCGTAGCTAGTACCGAAGTGTAGCTGTCTCCGCCAAGCGCATTCTGAAGCAGGCGTGTTAGCTTTGAGTCTCGGTATGGGACATGTGCACCTGCCTGCGCCGGATCCAATGATACTATAACTTTGCCCAGTGCTGTGAGTGACTTATTAATATGAAGTGCTTCTTCCATGCGAATGCCAGAGGAGTCCGATTTCTTAAGGCGCTCTGAGCCGGCTAGATCAACCAGATGGAGCTTACCAGCAAGAGCATCATTAGTTTCTGCACGTTTCACGGCCACTTCAATTGTAAACACTGTGTGACTACGTGAACTTGTATCATTCATACTTGTCGATTCTGTGGCCCGTAGGCGGAGCCCACGATCAATGACCTGGAGCACCTCGGCTGAATTCTTTACAGGGATCTTTGCGAGGCTCTTGACAAAAACATTTCCATCCTTGTCCTCACGAATCTCTTCCTTAAGCTCAAACCAGTGCCCTTTTGTTTTCTCGTGGATCATGTCAGGCATCAGAGTTACTGGTTGGACTGTGTTTGTCGAGAGGGCGGATGACCCACGCATGCCAAGCCCAAATGTTTCCTCACGTTGCTTCGCTGCACCCTGGTAGATCGTCGATGTCTTCTCAGTTGATGGACCGCGACTCATCGAGAGCCGTGTCGAATTTGACAGGGATGCCTTGCCAAGGTCGCGGAGCGTATCACAATATACCTCGAGGAACGAGACTTTAATCTCACTCTCGACACCTTCCGTCGACTCGAGGCGGGTGAAGAGGTAATCGACAGCCCTTGGAATCAGGCCATGCATGTTGTGGTCGCTGCGATCCTGGCCGCCTCGTGGAAAAAACATGGTGTGTGTCTTACCCGAACCCGTTTGACCGTATGCAAAACAGCAGGCGTTATACCCTTTGAGAATGTGATCCACTTGTTCACGACAGACTATCTCAAATACTGTTGTTTGTTTCTCATCGCACCAGAACACACTGTCAAACTGGAATGCGTTTCCCCCGACCCCCCCCCACTGCTCGTGCTCTCCTTCTTCATTTCGCGTGCGCCTACATTGTTTCATAGATAGTTTCCGCACACGCCCCCCAGGTTCGGCTGCGCCAAGCTCAAACAGCTCTTCTGCAGGTTCGTCTTGTGGCTCTGCCGGCCGGGCGCGCACGAAGACCTTCACGTTTGCATTTTCGCTTACCTTGGTATAGTCCGCCACCACCTGATGTGCCATGCCGACAAATACAAACAGATAATAATTGAAGTGCGAGTGCAATGCGCTATTAGATATGCCGCCTTAACTGTTTCTTATTTAAATGCGTGTTTCTATATGTATTCATAGCCTGTGAGTCAGTTGAGGTCACTACTCAACGGAGGTAAAGCAAAGTTGGGGAGCAGACCGCCAGGACGGCGGCCCCCCATATACATTTGGTAACCATGACTCGGAGGTTTAAGAGTACTCCGAGTCGGCCTGCCACTGGCAGTGGGCCCGCCGGGGGCCGGCCCGGGCCCCGGGACACGGGATATTCCCCAGGGCCCGGGGCCTACTAGGCTAACCGTGACATATGTAGTACATATGACACGGTGGGAAATAATTAGTGCATAATTAGAGGCCGCGGCGGCCGGTTTATTCTCAGGCTGCCAATGGGAAAATGGCCCGGCCCCAAAAGCAGCCTGAGGGGGTCATGATTCTGCAGGGCCCCGCCGACGACCGTGACTCGGACGACAGTATAAAAAAAGCGGCAGCCCATGGCATTGGCCATCCGCTATCTCGGCCATATGATTGTGGAGTTCAACTTAGACTCGGACCACGAGCCCCGGGCCACTCAAGGAATAGCGCGTACGCTCGCGATCTATCGAAGTGCCGCGAGGTCCGACGGGCGCAGGTGCCGGCGCTGTGAGCACTTGCAAAAGCTATTAAATTGTGCCCTCACGGTGACTATAAGAGTAGGGGGGCGTTGATATGTGAACACTATCAGCCCTAGTCCGGCAAACTGGCTCTGTGAGGCCGGAAGAGATAATCAAGGAGGCCGGCGCGTCAAACGGGGCTTTTGAAAGCGAGGCTGTTGAGCGCGGTTAACCAAGTCGCTTCAGAGCCCACTATGGGATACGGTCGAGTCCCAATGTACCCACTATGGGATATGGTCGAGTCCCAATGTACCCATCCGATGGCCCCGGGTCAGTTGCCTGCTTTTCTAGGCGGGTATCTGGGCGGTAGGCCGATAAAACCCCCAACTTCCTATTGTTTAGTTCCTATGTATGGAGAGGTACACGGTGTACTTTCTTCGCTCATGAGGCCCTGCGGCTTGGTGGTGGTGACCGCGTGTCGTAATTGCGCCCATGCGCCCAACCTACCATCCTAACGTGGAATTTTAAAGGACTCCAGTGATGGCCTGCGGGTCGATAAAACTGCTCACGGAGGTCCCTTCCACGGAGACTGTTTTTGCTGCACTTGCTGTGCGTCTCAGCGTGGCATCCGACGGAAACGCTAAGAGTGAGCAGCTAATTTGTGAGATCTACAATGCCGGCCTCTGTCATGAATCGCACTCGCTGGAGTGTCTCGAGCGCCTCGGCTACCTTGAGAAGGTACTGTGGGTGAGGTTGTCAGCATGCTGCGGAGTATCAATTTCACCTGCACTCGCGTTATCAACCGTCGCGCTTTTAAACAAGACGGCGCGATGTGGACACTTGACTGACGTTCTCACAAGACTCACTCGTCGCTTCGAACGGTCGGGGGGTGTGAGGGAGTCGCCGTTTGGCTGCCTTCTGGAAGCTGTTTGTCTTACAGCGATGGATAAGACCTGCTCTCTGAACAACTTGGAGTCTATTTTGCTTTTCTGCATCAATATCTACTCTCGACTTGAACACACCCCGATTCGCCGGGCTGCACTCCGATTAGCGGGCCTGCCACTTTGGGAACGACTAAGTAACCCGCGTCGGAAGCAAGAGCTTCAAATGTTCCCCCAGCTTCGCCGGCATTGGCAACATTTTCTTGCCAAACGAGCAAAGCGCAAAGCTTCCATGGATACTTTGTTTTTCCCGGCATTAATTGATACTATCACACTGCTCATCGAGGCAAACATCGGTAGTGACTCTGAAACAACTGATTTGTCAATTAGGTGCATTGCTCGCTTTTTTGAACTCTGCATTGATTTGATGTTGCAATTACCGACTCGGAGGTTCCTGCGTGTAGTCATAGAGGACTCTCGGATCCTTGAGCGGGCCACATTGTCGGCATGGGCTGCTGACCAGCAAATGAAACCTCTGCTTAATGCTCTTCGCAGCGCCATGGACTTCGCTATTATCGACCAGACTGGTCAATTGCTGACTCAAAGTGAGGATGTGGCCAGGCGTCACATCCGACTTCATCGTTTTCAGTGCGCATGCTTTGTTGCAAGCCCCAAAGATAATTTTAGTCTTGAGATTGCACACATTGCGTCAGCACAGCTTGTATCTGAGAAAAGCCTCCGAAAAGTGCTGGTACAGACACCATTGCCAACCCTCCTCGCGGTCGCATGTGACAGGCTACATTTACTTTCAAGGAATATCGCGCTTCGCAGACCTGAGCTCCTCATCGAGACTTTGATACTCGAGCTAAGTGACTACAATGATAACTTCAAGGACGTAAATAACACACCTCTCCACCCAAACGAAGTTTCCCTGTGGGACGAGGTTCCGCATGAAACTGACTTCCCACTCGCTCTGCCAAAGCTTGCTCTGCAGTTCCTATCTTTCAAAGACTATTTGTCTCGTTGTTTTACTCTTTACCGTCTAGAAAGCGCGCATGAGATCCGAGATGATATATCTCAAGCCGTCCAACGACTTCAGCCACATGTGAACTCTGTCGGTTGCACATACTTTGCTGGGTGGAGCCGGTTTGCCGTCCCGTGCAAATGTGAGGTTACGCGCGTCACAAAATCGGCCCTCGGGAATGAGCGCCCTGCTGAAGTTCTATGCAGCGTCACTCTCGATCTAGCTAGTTTTGGCGAGAACTGCGAAATCCACAAGCACGACATCGTCTTCCTGGTGTGTGTCGAGGGATTGGCAGTCAAACCCCCGCCGGCCCCGCTGCCGATAAATAGTAGGATTGAATCCAAGAAGGATTTGCAGATCTCAGAGACATATGGCATCCGAGCCGTCCGTGGTGGAGAGGTAGTTGCGATCACAGATTATACTTGTGATGACAGAACTACTGGATTAAGTACCCAGTGCACCATAACACTTAGAATGGATCCAGTTCAGTACTATAAGGATTCTCAGGCCTCGATTACAGCAATTTATGGCGCAACCAATATATTGTTGCGACGCGACGCGCGTGCCAATAACTCTAGCCGCGTCCTGGAGACCATCCGTGAGACAATGAACACCGAGTCACACAAGAACGCACTCCCTGTGTGGCTGCATGACGTGCTTCTTGGTTATGGCGATGCAAGTGCAGCACATTATTCGCAGCGACATGATCAACTAGATGCCTTTGATGCGGTCGACACTTTCCATGACCTCAATCATATCGTCGCATCCTTCCCCAACATGGCTGTGGTTGTTGCTGATAAAAGCGTCCCAATGACGGCGGCGCGACGATCACTCTTCCAGCTGCGCCTGGACCGCATAGCGAAGACAGTAGTTGTGACGCCCTACGCAGTTGCAGCTCAGAATGTTCACAGCGCAGCGCTTACAATGCAAAGTGCTCGGATATTCGATGTGCTCCGGTGCAATCCTATACGCTTTACACGCTCGCAGGTGGAGGCTATTCGTGATGGCATGAATCCTGGTCTGACTCTCATCATTGGCCCCCCAGGCACAGGTAAGACTGACGTTGCGGTCCAGATAATTGCGAACCTTTGCCAAAACTTCCCAGCTAACCGGACGCTACTCATCGCGCATTCAAATTCTGCACTAAACGATCTATTTGAGAAAATTCTGGAACGCAATGTCCCAGCTAGACATCTTGTCCGCCTCGGTGGAGGAGAACGCGAACTTGATGTCACGGGCTCATTCTCACAACTTGGCCGCGTTGACGCAACTTTGGCGCGACGCCTTGAGCTACTAGAGGAGATTCAGCGGCTCGTAACAAGCTTAAGGGGCGGTTTTGGGCTTTCTGGTAGCGAAGTGGAAGTTGCATTCTGTACCTGCGAAGCTGCTGAGTACCTAGAACAAACTTGTGTTGACGTTCGCATTGATATGTTTGAGCAGATAGTTTATAATCTTGGCAGCAATCAAACAGTCATGACCATAATAGACGCCTTTCCGTTTGCTGGATTTTTTGCACAAGCCACAAGATCTAGCGTAAGCGGAGATAAAGAAATGGCATCTACACTGTTCAATACCTGTCAAACATCTTGCCAGGCACTGAATGTGGCACGTGCGTGCTTTCAACACATCCGAGAGATATTTTCCGAGCTCCGCCAATATAGAGGCTTCGAGCTTCTACGAACACAAAAGCAGCGTACAAACTACCTTCTGACAAAACAGGCTCGCATTGTCGCAATGACGTGTACGCATGCGGCACTAATTCGCAAAGATCTTGTTGATCTTGGATTTAAATATGAGGCAGTTGTTGTCGAGGAGGCGGCTCAGATGCTCGAAATCGAAGCCTTCATACCACTGGTTCTTCAGCATTGTAGTGGTAATAAGTCGCGGCTCGAACGTGTGGTTTTAATTGGTGACCACCACCAACTCCCGCCCATCGTCCGGAATCGAGCGCTCGCCCGGCACGCGTTGCTCGAACAATCGCTCTTCTCGCGACTTCTTCGTCTCGGTGTACCTGCTATACATCTCGACAAACAGGGTCGATCTCGACCTGAGATAGCAGACCTTTATAACTGGCGCTACGATGGGCTTGGTGATCTAGATCTAGTCACGAAACATGTGTACAGTCTTGCAAATCCGGGCTTTGCATTCGCTTATCAGTTTGTTAACGTGGCGGACTTCCATGGACGTGGGGAATATTGCCCGACACCTCACTTCTTCCAAAATCTGGGTGAGGCCGAATTTGTGGTAGCGGTCTATATGTACATGCGGCTCCTTGGCTATCCTGCGGGGCGCATTGCAGTTTTGACCACATATAATGGCCAGAAGGACCTTCTTACCGATATCTTTAAACAGAGGTGTGCAAAGGACCCAAAATATGGGCTCCCACAAATCAACACTGTTGATAAGTACCAAGGCTCTCAAAATGATTACGTTCTGCTATCGCTCGTCCGTACTAAGCATGTTGGTCACCTTCGTGATACACGTCGCATTGTAGTAGCGATGTCCCGCGCGAGGCTTGGCTTGTATGTCTTTGGCCGCATATCCATCTTCAAATCTTGCAATACTCTTGATTCGACAATGACCAACTTCCTGAGGAGACCATCGCGTCTTGCGCTTGCATGCAACGAAAACTTTGGCAGCCAGTCTAGCCGCAACGTCCACGATCCACCGGAAAATTCGGTCTTCATCGACGAGCCTACAGAGATGGGCATTCTCGTCAATCAACTCGCCAGCTACCCTTCAGTTTGCAGTAGCCTCAGGCTTACTCCCCCTACCAGACCAACTAACAGGGGCCCTAGTACTAGTCCCGCTTATCTTACTTGACTGCTCAATTTTTTAGCGCCGTGCTCGCGCGCCGCACAGGGGGCAGTCACCAGACGCGCGTGGGGCTCATAGGAACTACGCACCATGCTTAAAGCGCGCACGTCGAAAGGCAGCCGCCTCGGCGGTCTGCGAGTGCCCAAAAGCTGCTGCTCTGCGCGAGCCCCCAAATCGGCGCGCGACCGCGCATAGCTCTCCAAATCGATGGTATAGAAGCACCTGACCCAAGCTCACAGCGATGCAGATGTTCATTGTTGTCCGTCGCCGCGTGTCAACCGGCGGCCAGTCTGGAGAGCATATTCGGCAGACGCCGATGGCGGGTCATCTTGACAAAAATCAATCGGCAGGAAGTACTTATGAATTCCAGTAGACGATGGAATGACGCGCCGCGCAAGTCTGAGGGCGAGGAAGCCGGCGACGCCGACCGCGGGGAGTCGGACTCGTCTGAGAGCGAAACCGGCGGCGTTTAGGACGCAAGGCGTACTATTCTAGGCCCTAATCGAATACCATGGCGGGCTTGGGGCTGGGGGGGGCACTCCCTGGTATGAAGAAAAACCCGCATCATCCCCGTCGTGCACCGCTAGTACATTCGGTTGTACAGAGTAATACTAAAGTTAGATCAATAGTGGAACATCGAGCTCCGTTGCCCTGCGCCCGGCAGCGACAAGTTTGACGGGTTTTGCACCGCTGGCCCTCCGAGACTAAGCCCTCCGGCCCTCCGAAACCTGCATCCCTACGGTCAGCGAGCTCCAACTTCCCCCCACCTCAACCTCGGGTTGATGTAAAAATAGTCGTAGACAGCCACGGACCCCCCTCAGACTTCAAGTTCCGCAAACTCACACATTTAAGTCTTGTTGAGTCTCCCCGGACGCTATTGGACGTTAAAGTGAACGTCCAAGTAGGTCCGGGTAGAGAATCTACTAGTATAAACGCCCCATTTTACTAAGACTAGCTTGCTTCTTTTGGGGTTCTTCCAAGTAAATTTAGGTCCAGATCTTAGTTGAACAATGGTGTTCCTACTCTGCCAAGGAAAACCCCTGGGTCACGGTGGTTTTTCTTCAAATTGAAACCCCTGTTGTCAAACCGACTGTGCTCGCTATCTGGAACGTCGCCTCTCGTGCCACAACCCGGGCTGCTCGGACGTCGGCAAGGCGCTTGAGGGCGTGTGAATGAGCACCCCTATTGAACTCGGCGGCTACTGCGCGGCGAAGCAAGGCTTCGGCAACAGAAAAGTGTCCGAGCTGGAAGCAGGCATTTCCGAGCTCCCGGAGGAGACCAGGGTCGTTGAGACCAAAGTTTAATGAAACATCAAGGAGATGTCCTACACAACAGGTGCTATTTCCATCACATGTGAGATGACTCAGCATCAAGAGGCCATAAGGCTGCGCGCTGTGCGGTGAACGGATTGTTGCAAGACGTAGATAGTGGTCGGTTGAGGTTAATTCACCCAGGCGGAGTGCTGCGGTGCCTGCGCCGAGCCAAAGCGACGCATCTTGTAGCCCCTTTGCCACAGCGACGTATGCATCTCGTGCAGCAAAATTTTGATTAGTCCGAAGGAGACAGCGTGCGTGTTTGACACACAAGTCAAATGGCGCCTTTGCCTGTGGAAAGCGCTCCGTATGCCTCACTAATGCATCGGCGAAGGGTTTAACTGCCCCAGCTACGTCATTTACCATACAGAGCAAGTCGCCAAGTGCTGTCAACGTAAAAATAGTGTTGCAAGCCCGAACTGCAGCGTGCGCTAGCTGCACAGCAATATTGGTATCGATGCTGAGGCGTGCGTGGAGAACACGACGCTGGGCTTTAATATGCGGTGATCCTACCCATGAAGCTAGCATACGGTTGCGTTTGTACGCCAACACAAGAGCACGATCAGCAATCGTGAGCGCTGAAGCTGCAGATTTGGTCAGGCCGAAAGTAATGAGGTAGTTAGATACATCATGTAGGGCAGATATAGCACGAAGTACACCGGGATTGGGAGATACTTCGGTAGCATCTGCTGCACAAGCTGCAGCACACTTAGCCTCAAGGCCATCTTCACGCATGTCTGCAATGACACAGAGAATTGCTGCATCAATTGCGCTGGTGCTTGATAGCGTCCGCGCAGCAAATATTGCTTCGGAATCATCGAGTTTTCCTTCTTCGAGTAGCACGGCACCTTGAAGACGCACTGCTGCATCTCTTGAATCTGTATTACCGCACGCCAGGCACTCGCTGAGTGCGTGTTTCGCCACGCTAAGCTGCCTATATGTGGTCCTGGGACCAGTATTCGAGTTTGCGTTGCAGGACAGAAGCACTGATTTAGCAAGATCAAACCATGCGCTGGCAATAGCGGTCTGGTTCGATGATTCTACCATCGCTAGGCTTAGTCGAGTCTTGTGCTCGGTAGCAGCTACGCCCCATAGACTATTGATCGCAGCATCATGAGCTCGTGCGAGGCCACACTTTCTGGAAGATCGTTCTGACTCTGCATCTTCTTGGAACAACGTTACAAGGTCCATAATGTGCATATAGCACTCGCTAATAGCTGCTTCTTCAGTTGCGATGTTTGTGGGCTGTGTTGGGTGCCACTTGCGAACTACACGCTGGAGACAGGGGGTAAGACCAAGGCGGAAGGTGTGAAAAGCAGTGCTCTGACCGAGGCCCGTTTTAACTTCACGGTGCATTCTCTCTGAACTAGATGTTGTGGTACAATCTTGATTTTGGAGAGAATCATGCTTGATCAAAATGTTTGCCAGAATTTTGTTAACTTCTTGGTGAAGCTCAGCGTATGCGTCAACACGTGTCCTCTTCCACGACGGGCGTCTTGGTGCAACGCAATCGGAGAGTCCAAAATGGTGAATTAGTTCTTCAGCAGAATTGGTGCCTATCCTGGTGTCCGAAGTAGAACCGGAAATTATTGTAGAGCCGTTGATACTGCATTCAATTGCCGCTGTAGCTGTTGCAATGGTGAGCTCCCGGGCGGAGTTAGTCGATCTTTCTTGGGAAAATTGTACCGCAGCAAACGCTTCTTGTCCAACATCAGCCTTGGCGGCAAAAAACGACGCCTCGACCGTTGCTGAACCCATCAGTGCATCTACCGGTGAAAGTGCCGTAGCTCTCGCTTCAGTTGCACCATGTTGCTGTAGCTCAAGGACAAAGACCCAGTTATTTGGGTGCAAGGCAACATCGAGTAGGGTCTTGGCAGTCACAACGAGCGCCACCGGCAAATATAGGTCAGCAGTCCATTCGAGACGGCAGATATCGCTTGGTATCACAGTATCTTTGTTCCTATGCTCTGCACTCGAACGGTCTAATTGTTTGGGCACACCACCTGAAATTGTCGCATGCGGGCCCACGACAGTGGGTAGGGGATTCACAACACGATTTGCACCAATAAGTTCCGTCCGCTGTTGTAGGCTAATGGCGAGTTCAATTTCGTTCGATGGCGAGGTCGTAGCAGTCATCCACTCAACAGGCACATTCTCGATATGTCCATTGCCAAATGTTAGCACTCTTCCGCCCTTCATGAACGAAAACAACTTATTTGACGCAGATAGACATAGATTTACCTTTGACGAGCGCCCAGCATCGAGGAGGATCGGAGCTGAGGGATCAATAGTTTGGCTAACGCACGATGAGCTAAGAGCTACAGTTATATCTGCACACAGCTGGTTTGTCCCAAGTGCTGCTCTTAGCGGTAGCCTCGCACAACCAATGTGCAAATCCACTTTGGCATCTGCGACTTCCCCAGTAGCAAGCCATAGCTCCACGACTGCAGTTTTACAGAGCAGTGCGGAAACTGATGCCTCGTCAATATTGGTGATTTCAGCCCCGAAGCTTCGATATTTTAGTTTATTGATTTTCGCTGTGGCGACACCTTCCGCGTCATCAGACTCTTTTACTACCTCTATAACTGCCTCACTTATGCTAGCCTTAGTATCTTCGATGGTGTAGGGTGTGCCGTGTTCCCAGGGCTCGAGCGTCTCCAGGCCACTCGCCAGGAATGCTCGCGCATAGACACGAACAACTCTATTTGGGGTCCGCTCAAGGAAGCCGGATGTAAATCGAAGCACAGGATGTGTTACTTCAAGCAGGACAGCCATGTTCGCGTTATCCACTTATCCACTAGTGGATATTCAGCTTACCCTAGTCTCCTCTAGGGCCTAGTGGAATAGTAACAGACTAATTAAGCAATGTTGGAATTGCATCTCAACGTGCGGGTATTTAGCGCCGCTGGACGCCAACTCTTCCCCGGCGCCTGCCGTGCATCGCCCCAACCAGACAAAGCGGGTCGCGTGTCGTTGCGCAGGGGCGAAACACGTGACGCGAAAGCCGCTTTCGAAGCTGCCTGAGGAGCACACTGCAGGGTAATACTAAGGCTAGATCAATTTCGACATTCGCGCTCCGGACGTGCCCTGCCTGGGCAGGGCTGTGCCCGGCAGCTACTACAGGGGGGTTTCACCATAAGACGACCCAGCGGGCTCGCTGCTTTGGCTCGCAACCACGCTTGCCAGCGCCCCTTTCCGGCGCGCGCAGGCTTGTCCCGAGGACTGCCCCTGCCCCTTGGGGTGTTGCCAAAATAACCCTTTTGTTCGTTGGACGGAATGCAGGCTCTGTAAGCCTCTTAGAAAAGTCCGTACCCCACTTTGTCCACTAGGACTGGACTAAAGTCCGCCTCGAGTCCAAGCGGCCCTCTTGACGGACTTGGTCGCATCCTGCGCTGTCCAACGCGCGCGCACGAGGGCGCTACCCGCAGACTTTGTGTTCCTTTACGCCGTGCCCCGTCGCTAAGGGCGCCTGACGAAAAAAAATCCGCCGCGCGCGGTCGTACGCGTGCCACGCAGTCATCGCGATCGCCGCTGCGCGCTTTTGTCCGGGCCAACTCGGTTGCTGCTGATAGACATGGTGGTTTTGCGTTTTCTCGTATTTTTTTGGGCACAACGGGGCTGCCCACGGCCCGTTAGGGCGGCGCAAAAATCAGCCAAAATAAACGACGGGTTTTGGCTAAAACGCGCCAACTATGACCGCTCGCGCCGGATTTGTATGTACACGAGTACAAAAACTCCCTATGTAGCGGCGGATTATCTCCGCGGGGATGCGCATGCAGTGATGCGGCACCCCGATACAAAAACAACCGAGGCTTACCGTGACTAGTAGAGACACCTGCCGCAGGTTTCGCCGAGTCATGCCAGTGGCAGAAAGCATACTTAATCGCGTCCGACTCAGGCTCCGTTTTTCGGTCAGGGAACTCTGCACTCCTCCCAGCGATTCATACAACTTCCTTATGGGCTGGGTGGGGTAATTCGGCCCCGAAAATCCGGGCGGGCGCTGGGTCGTTTTACAGCTGTATGGTGAAACGTTAAAAAAAAACCCTGTAGCTTCACGGGTTTTTGAGGTCCATCTATACAAGACCTGCAAGGAGCAAGAAAGAGAAGACTATATCTAGCGTTTAGCGTCTTTCTGGGCGCGCCTGGTCGACGATCCACTCACATTGCTGGCCGGTCCTTCCCGAGAGCAGCACTATGAACTGGCACGTCCTCGGTGACGTGAGTTATCAGAAACGGAATTTGCATAAGGTAGGCCTTCACTAGCACATGCAAGTACTATTTTTACAGATGGCCTGGAACATTGAACTCTCGAACAAGGTGGTCACTGGCGCACCTGCTGGGGGGGCATTAGCCTTGATGCGTCGAGACCAGGTATGGCACTATTTTTTTAAAGAACTCAAATTGATTTTCAGATGGGTCTAAAGTGCTTTGCTGAGAACAATTTACTACTCTACACGAGTGCAGGCGAGCCTTTGGCGACAGTTACTTGGAACGAAAGTTGTCTGGTGGGCATGGGTTGGGTGGAAGAAGAATTATTGCTTCTTGTTTTTGAAGATGGCGTAGTATTCATCTATGATGTTTTGGGCAACTTTGTGCGATCATTTCTGTTGCTCACATCAAAGTTTCCTTTAGAAGAGACCATTATTCAAGTCTATATCTGGGGGTCTGGTCTTGTCGCCTTGACAAGTACCATGGGTCTTCAAGTATGTGATACTGTTCATGCTTTCTCGCCAGCTGTCTACACTATGCCAACGGGGCTGTCTGACGAGCGATTAGCTATTTCTATGGTCATTTTAAAACCATGCTTTTCTTCCTCTGGCCTTGTTGAAGTTTTTCTTGGTACAGCCGATGGCTCAATTCTAGTTGTCGATGTGAATGGACCCGATGATCAGCTCGTTCACGGTCGTCTCCCGGCTCCTGTGACCTCAATGGCAATAGCCCCAAATGGTCGTTTTCTAGCTTGTTTTACTCTGGGACTAATAACAGTTGTATCTACATCTTTTACGACGAAAGTGCTAGAGTTTGATACCTTAGTGGTTTCAACACCTCTTGACATGCAGTGGTGTGGGGAAGATTCCGTGCTGCTCAATTGGAAAGATTGTTTATTGATGGTTGGACCATACGGACATTGGCTTAAATTCAAATACAGGACCCCCTTGTTTCTGATACCAGAAGTAGATTGTTGCCGGATTATCTCCGATCAAGGTTGCGAGTTACTTCAGAGGGTGCCTGGGCCAATTGCGCTGATTCACCGATTGAGTGCGGGTAATCCCCCGGCCATGCTGTATAAATCTATAGAAATTTATAAAGATGCAGATGCAAAGGCGGATAATGTATGCTCCAAAGACCCAACAAGGCAAGTATTTCTATCAGCCAAAGTTTTGCATGTAATTCAAGCAAACATTGCAGCTGCTGCTGTTGAACTCACGATAGTTCAGCAGAAGTGCTACCTGCATGCCGCTGCCTGTGGTAAGGCATTTATAAAAGTACCCACTGCTTATACAGAAGAATTTGTTGCGGCAGCTCGTAAGCTTAGGGTGCTCAACCACCTACGTCGGCGTGTTCCCGCTTTGTGCTTGACCACAACCCAGTATGATCGACTAACAACGAACGTCTTGTTGGACCGTCTTCTGGCTAGAAATTATCACTCCCTAGCACTACGCGTCAGTGAATACCTTGGAGTCCAAAGAGAGAGGGTGATCATCCACTGGGCATGCGTCAAATTGCGAAGTTCCGTAGCACACAAAAGTTTGGAGGAGCAAATGAATAATGTTTGTCTACAGATACCTTGCTATATATCGCAAATCCCTATCGTAACAACTGTAGATGTCCTTGGGTGTCGTGAATTCGCAATGGCTCTGTTGCAGTCTGAGTGCTCTACAATAGACCAGGTCAAATTATTACTTGCTATGCGTGAGCATGAATTAGCCTTAAAGAAAGCTGCAGAGGGCAAGGAAGTTGACGCTGTCTATCTTGCTCTTATATGCACTGAGCGCATGTGTCCCTGGATGGCGAGGAACACGAGTGCATCGTCAAACTGCAGTTCACTTTTGGATACAATTGCTCGTCACAAAGACCTAACTAATTTGCTGCTTGTGTATTATCAGTCACACATTCCAATTGCAAGTAGCAAAAACTTACACAACTTTCTAGTACACCACATTGCTGGTCGTCCTTGCTTCAAACAAGCTGGAAACCTGGCGCTGAGAATAAGCTATCTGCAAATACGGCGCACAGATAGATTTAAAAAGCTGCGTGAAGTAATTTCATTATACGCGCAGGGGCGCGAATCGCAATTTCAACGTAGGGCAACTGAGGAACAAGTAGCTTTGCTTGAGTTTCAATCTGATCTAGAAATGAAGTTTGGAAGTTGGTGTTTTTTTGATATGTCCCTTAGTGAGACTGTATACAACTTGATTGTGCTTTGCTCAACTCAACAAAAGCGTGCGCCTGATTTGCTTTCAGACGCTAATAGATTACGAAGGAGGTTCAAAATACCAGATCGCCGTTTTTCATACTTGAAGTTAACAGCACTTGCTGCTTCTGGACAATGGCAAGCACTTCGCGTTTTTTCTGCTGAAAAATCTGCCATAGGCTACGCGCCATTTGCGCGGGTCTGCATTGAGTATGGACAGCCGGCCTCTGAAATAGAGTACTACATGAATCGAATAACTCTAGACAACGAACGGCATTCACTTCGAGCAGAGCTTAAGTTTTAAGCATTGGCACCGTGATTGAAAGTGTCATCTGCTGGCACAGAGGTGCCAAAGCGTACTGCTGCGCTGGTTGGCACTGGGCTGCAAAAGCACCCAGAATTTTTTTACGAGGCTAGGGTTGCACGAGCGCCCTTCGGGGCTTGTGCAGTAGATAACTACACCCAGCCGAGTGAGGGACAGAGTGTCCCGGAAGTGTCCCGGAAGTGTCCCGGAAGTGAGGCCCACTGGAAATCAATTAATCATCGACACCTCGAAAAGACTCTGACAACACCGCAAGCGCCGCTTTGCTTCAATTATGTTACTATCGGGAGTTGGCGGAACGCGGGGGTCACAGGTGCCACAGACCAGAAATTTTAGCTCAGAACCGATTCAGAACCCCGGCTACTAGGACCGTGAACGGCGGATACCTTGCACTGGCATTCAGACGGCGATTTTTAACCATTGGTTTTATGGAATTCTGGTGATAGCCTCAGGATTTCCCAACTCACAGGGCATAAAATTTCTGTCCGTGCGGTCACGTAGCGCTCTAGGCACACATCGCCCCATATGGCGCGCAAAAATGTCCAAGTCCACGCGTACGGCAGTTGCAGGAGAAAACCCGCCTTGATCCAGCGCCCAGCCTAAGTGAGAATCTTGCCGGAAATTCAGATTATGTGTGCGATGCAAAATTTGTTGCCGATTTTCTGACGAGCACACTAGGGCATTTTGAGTTTCACCTAGAGGTCTGTTCCTCAGCCCCTAGGGCGGCGGCCGGCCGTATGCGCAAGCATAGTATATATGATCTACTCGGGTTGCCCGTTGGGCTTCACGCGTCCTTGCAAGCCGGCCCGAGCAGCCTGAGCGAGTTTGTGTAGGGAGACTGCCAGGCTGCCAGTGGTGACCAAGGGCAGCCTGAGTTTCACCG
>Ga0209090_10000800_pt1 | contig 19898 bp, 8 predicted proteins | sample ArcticOcean_MG_C_9_FD_187432 | JGI IMG/M metagenome (GOLD analysis project Ga0209090, IMG submission 187432) | Marine microbial communities from western Arctic Ocean - ArcticOcean_MG_CB2_152 (SPAdes) (version 2) | ecosystem: Environmental > Aquatic > Marine > Oceanic | place: Arctic Ocean... | reverse complement strand
GTTAATCCATACATTGGAACCTGTTGTTATATCAGTACAAATGTAAGCGTTTGCAGTTGAACTGTTTACCCAAAGATGGCCTATTGCCGAAGGATTACTCGTAATTAAAGGATCAGTGGTAGATACAGTTGTATCTGACAAGCTATCTAGTGAAGAAGCACCACCAGTTGCGCCAGTTGCTCCAGTCAGACCTGTATCACCAGTATCACCTTTGGTGGCTACTAAACTTTGTACTGGGTCACTTGCATATACAACAAATGAGTACGGCCAACTAGCAGGGGACATTACATTTGTACCTGCGCTATCTCTTGATAACATTGTAAAAGAAGTAAGTGACTTGTTGCCTGTTAAAACCTGATGTTCATCAAAGCCTTCTTTGTCTGTAATAACAGAGTAATTGGTATCAGTCATTGGTGTGTTAAAAGTTACAGTTGCAGTGCCACCACCACCACTTATAACATATGAACAACCTGCTGCTGTACCATCATTTTCTGAGTTAATGTAACCTTGTGCTGATGGAGCAATCACTGTAACAGAATCACTAGATACCGCAGCGCCCATGATTAGTTGTACTTCATCATTAAGGGCAAGTGCTGGTGTGAACGTTACTGATACACCATCGCTTGCTGTGAAGCCTGTACCAGAAATCTTAACACCATTTATATAGCAGTCTATATTACCAACTGTGTATGTAAGACCCGTCTTGGTTGCTTGGTTTGCGGTTGCGGCAAACTCAACTCTAACTGGTGCAGCTTCTGGACCATCTGCTCCTGCTGGACCTGCTACGGTAGAATCTGCTCCTGCTGAACCAGCATTACCTTGTACACCTTGAATTCCCTGTGGGCCTTGTATCGATCCGCCACTAACCCATGCAGAAGTACCATCCCATACATGTAAACTGTCATCTGCTTGTACTATATATGCATCACCTTGCGTGTTACTTGATGCTGGAAGATCAGCGATGGTTGCCACTTGACCTAAGAACTGAATACCTAGACCAGCAGTACCTTGAATACCTTGGATACCTTGGATACCAGTTGAACCTGCTGCGCCTGTTGCGCCTGTTGCGCCAGTTGCACCATCTTCTCCAGCAGGGCCAGAAAGTAATAGAGTCGTAGCATTTATTGCAAGACCTGCTTCAACAGAGGGCGTTGCTTCAGAAGTACCTAGCGTTCCATCACCTTGTATGTAGTAACGAGATCCTGCTGTAAGACCAGATTGATTCTCGCTAACACCACCTTTAAGAATGATAGATGCCGTTTGACCATCTGTGTAATCTGCTGATGAAAGTCCAACGTAACTTAAAGACGTTAAAGTGCTAGCTCCAGTGCCTGCCATCTGTCCTATGTATGCCTGTGGATACGTACCTGTTTTTATAATACCTACAAACTTTCCACTTGATTGAAACATAATCCCCGATACGGCAATATCAGAACTAGATATTAAAATAGCACTGTTAAAAGAAATAGTGTTATTAGTAACTGAACCTGAACGAACATAGCCTGTATTATTTATGTCGTCAGTGTACTGAATAACAAAAGCGCCACTAGTTGAAGGATTAAATTTTACTGAAAGCCCTTTTGCTCCAGTATTAGTGGCAGCTTGAAATCTATTTTCTGCTCCAAATGTTATTGTTGTTCCTGATACAGTTCCAGCTATTGCGCCACCATAATATTTATTAGTTGCTTCAGATATTCCTGAGTTTGTTGTATGACCATTATGTACTATAATAAAAAACCCTGTGTTTAAGGGATCAACAGCAAGCTGTATAAAATTACCGCTATAAGAACCAGTAGAAAATGTAGCTTCAGTGCCAAGCGTAATAGATGTACCTGATACAGTGCCAACTCTTGCAAAAGCACCACCAGGACCTTTGTTGTATGCAGTTACAAACTTTCCATTTGAAATAAAACTTAACTGACCATACCAACAATCACTTGTACTTATAGTGACTTCTGGACCATACGATACACTTGTGCCTGATATTGTTCCTACTCTACAACGAGCATCACCGCCAGCAGGCCAGTGTGTATATTGAACTACAAATGTATTGTTATCCGCAGGATCAAACGCGCAAGTAGCAACAACACTTGTTCCAGCTGTGTATTGATTTTCAGAGCCAAGAGTTATGGTTGATCCTGACAATGTACCTACGATTACTGCGCCACTGTAATTAGCTTTCCTGTAACTTAAAATAAATTTACCAGAAGTATTAGGAGCAAACTCTACATGCCTATGGTAAGTAGCTTCACTATTAAAATAAACTCCTGTACCAAAGGTAATAGTTGTACCTGAAATAGTAGCAACAGCAATAACTCCATAACCACCACCAGTGTTGTAAGTTAGAAGAAATTGATTAGAGTTATTAGGATCAAGAGCAGTTTTAAATCCTTCAACTGGATTTGAATTTGATGCAATTATTTGATAAAAACTACCTGCGGGTATCGACTCTGCCAATAAGTTTGTTACAGCTTCAACAGTACCGTCAGTTTTAAGCACTACAGCTTGACCATTAGGTAACGTACCTGTTGCTACAAAATCTGCTACTCCACCTTTTTCATCTGTATATTTTGTTGTTTTTACCGAGCCGTCTGACCCTAGTAATGTTGATAAATTTCTTGAATTACTCATATCGTGTACCCCTCTATGTAAGAATTACCATTGGTGGTAAACCTACTTTTCATATTAAAATTTGTCTTAATCATGACTGAAAATCTCCTTGTTAACTGTTAGTATTTATGATAATAGTATTAATAAAAAACACATACATTATAGCCACAAAAAAACCCACACTATGTGGGCTTTTATTATCTAGTTGGTTATACTCTATAATGCATAGCGAATAATTACGATTCCTGAACCACCTGATCCTGCTGGTACAGGTGGTGGGTTTTCATTGCTGACTGAACCTCCACCGCTACCTGTGTGAATCATTCCTGATGTTGCTGTTTGACCCAGAGCGCCTCCATTACCGCCGCCGCCTGATCCGCCCAGTCCTGGCGCTGCACCTTGACTTGTTGCTGCACCTCCGCCACCGCCTGCTCTAAGAAATGATGTACCTGTAATACTTGAGGATACTCCCGCACCACCTACACCAGAATTACCATTTGTAACACCATCTTCACCAACAGCGCCTGCACCGCCACCGCCACCTCCTGCATAATTGTTTCCAGAAATGCCGACACCACCACTGTAACCTTGTCCCATTGTACCTGATCCACCAGATAATGAATAAGTAGCAGCACCACTACCTCCTGCTCCAGAACCACCGCTGGCGCCTGCATTTAATTTAGCTCTACCGCCACCTAATGAGGTAATATTAACCGTGGCTATAGACGAATCACTGCCTTGGATTCCATCTGCGTTATCTGTGCCTGCACCTGCACCGCCTGCTCCAACTGTTATGGTGTAAGATGCTACGCCCAGTGTCAGTACAGCTTCAGCACTAGAACCACCGCCTGATAATTGTGCGTCTACGTTGGTTCTGTAACCACCTGCACCTGCGCCACCACCACGGTTTCCGCCAGCAGACCCGCCACCGCCTCCAGCAATTACTAAGTATTCAACATCGCCTGCTCCAGTTACTTCAAACGTACCCGATGTAGTAAATGTATGTATTTTATGAGTAGCCGTGGTTGTTATTGTTCCTCCTGTGGCAGATGTCATATTTGGAACAGCGGATGCCACTCGCTCCCAGTCAGTTCCGTTACTAACATATACATCTGTGTCATCTGTTTTATAGAAAAATGTACCTGCTTCTGGTATTGTCGCTGGTAAAGAATTACCAGAAGTCATTACACCAGCAGCGCCACCAGAAGCACCAGCAGCACCCATGATTAGTTGTACTTCCTCGCCTAGAGAAAGTGCTGGTGTGAACGTTACTGATACACCATCACTTGCTGTGAAACTTGAGCCAGACATCTTAACACCATTTATGTAACAGTCTATATTACCAACTGTGTATGTAAGACCTGTCTTAGTTGCTTGGTTTTCAGTAGCAGTAAACTCAACTCTAGTAGGTGGTGCGACTACTCCTGCTGCTCCATCTGCTCCTGCTGGACCTGCTGCTCCAGTTGCACCATCTGCTCCAGTTGCTCCATCTGTGCCTGCTGATCCCGCGACTCCATCTGATCCCGCTGCACCAACATTACCTTGTGATCCTTGAATTCCCTGCGGTCCTTGTATCGATCCGCCACTTACCCAAGTTGATGTACCATCCCATACATGTAAACTGTCATCTGCTTGTACTATATATGCATCACCTTGCGTATTACTTGATGCTGGAAGATCACCGATAGTTGCCACTTGACCTAAGAACTGAATACCTAGACCAGCCGCGCCTTGAATACCTTGTACGCCTTGAATACCATCACTTCCATCTGCGCCTGCTGCGCCTGCTTCACTTGTCAATAATAAAGAAGTAGATGAAATTGCTCGTCCTGCTTCTACGATAGGTGTTCCAGCAGTAGTGGTTAACGTGCCGTCTGTTTGTACATAGTAAGTTGAGTTAGTAGTTAAACCTGTTTGGTTGTCTGAAACAGAACCTGCTAATGTAACAGTTGCCGTTTCTCCATCAGCGTATGACGCAGAAGAAATACCAATGAAATTATCTGCTGTTTCTGTCGTTAAGTTTGGTGCGGCTACTGTTGCTAATTGACCGAAAAGTGTAGCACCATAATTTGGACTGCCAGTTCTATTTCTATAAAACGCTATAAAGCGACCCGATGTAAATGGATCAAACGACAAACTAAAATTGGCATGATTTCCAGCAGCAACAATGATGGGCGTAGCCGGCGTTATAGTCATACCCGACACTGTGCTTACTGTCATCTCAAAGTTGGAATTGTAATAAGCAGTCGAAATAAGACTAGATAAACTAGAGTTATACAAACTACGCATCGAACTCCCTATAGGAGTAGCGGTGCTTATCTGTACTGCTGTGCCAAACGTAAACGTGTTTCCAGACACCGTACAGACTCTAGCATACGAAGGGCCATATCGGTACGCCATTATAAACTTGCCAGGGACATTTGAATCAGAGAATATCTGATTTCCATCAAAAAGTCCACCATTTCCAACGGACTGCACTAATGTTACTGCGCCTGTCGTTGCTGTTGTTCCAGATACAGTGCCCGCCAGTATTTCAAAATTAACATTGGGGTAAGTAGACGTGTTTTCATATGACAAAACATAATTACCAGCAATGCTACTATCAAATGCAACACTTATATCTCTAAAATCATCACCAGTTTTAGCTGTAACTGGTGTTCCAAACGTCAATGTAGTACCAGATAACGTACCTGCATAAACTTTAAGACCAGTATTTGACTCGGCGCCAATTACAAATGATCCTGATGTGCTAGGGTCAAACGCCAAATCCATGGAATTAGTTGCAGTCGAAGCGAACACTGTGGGAGTACCAGCCGTAACAGTATTTCCTGAGATAGTACCAGCAATCATAGTTGCGTAACTGGTGGATCTTGCTCTGTACATTAATAAAAAACTGTTAGGTGTCACTGGGTCAAAATGTACTCCAAAGATCCCATTGCTCGCATCCCAGACGCCTATAACTTCTGCACCGAATGTTACCGTAGTCCCGGATATAATACCTGCTGCAATCTTTAAATGATAACTATCCTTCCAAGTTACAACAACTCTATTAGGCGTATGCAGATCATAAGCAACAGTTGTATAAGTTATATTACCAAACCCCACATCAGTTGGGATACCTTTAGGTATACTTTCGAGTGTTCCTATAGTATTAATATGTGATACTGTACCATCAGAATTTAAAATAACTGGTACGCCATTTGGCAAAATGCCAGATGCAACAAATTCTGCTACTCCACCTTTTTCATCAACATATTTTGTTGTTTTTACCGAGCCATCTGACCCAAGTAATGTTGCTAAATTTCTTGACTTACTCATATTGTGTACCCCATTGTGTTACTATCAGTAGTAATACTGACTGTATTAAAATTTGTCTTAATCATGACTGGAAATCTCCTTGTTAACTGTTAGTATTTATGATAATAGTATTAATAAAAAACACATACATTATAGCCACAAAAAAGCCCACATTGTGGGCTTTTATTATCTAGTTGATATTATTGTATTTTCAACAACAACATCGATATATTTTATGCTATCTTGATTAACATTGTTGTGTCAGTAAGTGCCATTCCAATTTTAACTACGCCTTCACCATTAGCAGTACCGATAGTGCCATTTAGTTGAGCATAGTAAATCGATCCAGCAGACAACCCAGTAAATCCAGTCATCTGTCCATCAGTCTGAACAGATACACTATTACCTGTTAAACCATTGACAGACGAGATACCTATCACTTTGTCAGCAGAAAGATTACCTACGTCGAGTGATCCGTGCTGGTTTACTATGGCTGCTCCTGCCTGTTGCATACATGATACATATCTACCAGTGTTGCCTAAGTTAACATGCATGGAATAGACGCCATGTGCATCTGTCTGTTGGTTTAGTGCTGATCCATGGGCAGAAGATGCATTAATTGTTGGGTGCACAGGATCAGTATTTACAATAGTAATCTCGTTTCCATCTAACGTACACTTGAGAATGTAGCCACTACCAACAATAATATCAGTATCATTATACGGACTGAAACAAACATTCTGTGCAGTTTCTTGATCATCCATACTACCCACTGTTGCAGTACCATCTAATATTTGTCTGTCTCCAAGGTCTTTTGCTGTTCCTACTGTGACCGAGCCACTACCTACATTGGATACAGTACCTATAACAATATCTGTGTGTGCATGATTTGATGCACCAGTTAGTGATTTAGCTACTAATGCAAATCGTCCGCCTGTGCTTGAATCAAAATTAGGTTCCCATGCAAAACTCTTTCCTCTGAAATAAGCCGTAGTAGAATCACCAATGGACACCTGAGCATTGGCAGAAAAAGTATCGCCAACAATATCAACAACCTGTACGCACGAACCGCCAGAAGTCTTACCATAAGCCAGTAGCATCTTGGTCCCATCATCTGGGAAGAATTTACAATAATGTGAGTTGTTATCTTTCATGCCAGGAGATAACGTAGTTAACACGTTAAACGTAGTATCACTTGTCAGTTGACATAACTCAACCCTTCTGTGTTGTCTACTAGACTGAATAAATCTGCCAGATATGGTAGGATGCAACGAAAACCCGCCATAACTATAAGATCCACCAAAACAACTAAAACCACCTAGACCCGTCAACGCTAATGTACTTGCGTCTATACTCATTCGCACCATCGCACTATTTGGACCTGATCGAAACCAAACAATACCTTCATTAACTGGATCAAACTGAGATTCAAGACCAGAAGCGGATTGCGCAGTACCAGTTGCAGTACCATAACGAGCACTTGGTCCCCAAGTTACTGAGCCGTCTGCTGCAACCACACCAACGTTATGTTGTGGTGTTGAGTCACCAGCAGAAACCATAAATCTGTTAGTATTAAACGGATCGACTGAAACATAATAATTATGATCACCAGAAGGTATAGTATGACTGTGTGTTCCAGTATTTGGATATGCTATTCCTTCTAGTAGCGAAGCAGTTTCACCCGGAGTCAGATATGGCTTTTCAATCTTTCCCGATGCATTAATTATAACTGCATCATGGGCATCTATATCTGTAGCAAGTTCAAGACTAATTGTGGAACTTGAACCACCACCAGTTGCACCAGCAGCGCCCATGATTAGTTGTACTTCATCAGCCAGTTCAAGTGCTGGTGTGAACGTTACTGATACACCATCGCTTGCTGTGAAACTTGAGTCGGACATCTTAACACCATTTATGTAGCAGTCAATATTGCCAACAGTATATGTAAGACCCGTCTTAGTTGCTTGGTTTGCTGTAGCAATAAACTCAACTCTAGTAGGTGGTGCGACTACTGCTGCGGGACCTACTACTGTAGAATCTGCACCAGTTGCACCAGTTGCGCCAGTTGCACCATCTGCTCCGTCTGCTCCTGCTGTCCCATCTGCTCCCGCTGCTCCGTCTGCTCCTGCTGAACCAACATTACCTTGTACACCTTGAATTCCCTGCGGTCCTTGTATTGATCCACCGCTAACCCACGCAGAACTACCATCCCATACATGGAAACTATCGTCTGCTTGTACTATATATGCATCACCTTGCGTGTTACTTCCTGTTGGAAGATCGCCAGTATTTGTCACTTGACCTAAGAAATTGATACCTAAGCCAGCAGCACCTTGAATGCCTTGTACGCCTTGAATACCAGTTGAACCTGTTGAACCTGTTGAACCTGTTGAACCTGTTGCACCTGCTGCTCCATCTGCGCCTGTTGCGCCTGCTTCACTAGTTAATAATAAAGAAGTAGATGATATTGCAAGACCTGCTTCGACACTAGGTGTTCCAGCAGTCGCAGAAATAGTTCCATCCGGTTGTACATAATAAGTAGACCCAAGTGCTAAACCAGTTTGATTAGTTGATACTCCACCTTTGAGAGTAACAGAAGAGGTTGCACCATCTACATATAACCCATTTGACATACCAATAAAATTAGAAGAAGTCAAGTTTTCAACTGGCGGAGAACCAAGTTGTCCACCCTGTATAGTACCATAGTTACTAGAGCCTGCGCCACTTTGGTATCCTGATACCCACTGACCCGGTTTAACGTAATCAAAATGTGGTCCATTTACATAATAAGTAGTCGTAGATGGAGGAGCCTGGTACAACACTACCGCATCTTCGGGTGTGATATGAGGCACTCCTCCATTATCGACTATATTACCCTTAATATAATATCCGCCTGCACCTGACGGGTCCGTAGAGGTTGTCCCAAATTGAGCAATAAACTCTCCAGGGTTATGTGGATTAAATGCAAAGCTAATGGCGAACCGTTGAAAGGCTGGATAAGATGGAGTTAATTGAGCCCTCGCGACTGCGAGAGTTGTAACGCCATTTAAAGTTTGATTCATGGGAATTGTAGTAGCGGTATTACTACCTGTAACACTAAATGCAGCAATTTTAAGAACATTACTCGATTTGTAGACTACATAGAACCTATTTGGCACAGTTTGATCCCATTGCACCCAGCCTTGGGTAGAATTTTCAAACCAAGCCCCTTCATTTGGTATTGTTATATTAGTACCAGAAATATTTAATACATGTACCGTGCCAGCAGTGACAGCAAGCCTATTTGGATTATTAGGATCAAACTGAAAATTATAATCATATTGGGCTGCGCCAGCAAGTTCACGTTCCGTTCCAAATGTAAAGCTTGCTCCTGGAGCGCCATATCCTGACATTGTTGCTATTTTAGTCCTAAACTTGTTGCCTGTCGTTGTATAAAATAGTATCAACTTACCTGGGACAGTTGGATGATATCCAATATTACCTTGACCGATAGAGCCAGCATCAAACTGCACGTCTGCACCAAATGTAACAGTATTGCCAGCAACAGTACCAATTACAAGATTTCCTGCGTGCATCACAACAAGTGAATTTGGATTAATAGGATCCCACGCTAATTCGTGTCCAGATCCACCCCATTGTCTAAAAATTGCAGGAGTTCCAAACGTAAATGAAGTACCAGTTAATTGTCCTATCAATACTGTACCTTTGTTTGCATTATTAGGATCATAAAACGCAATAGCAAACCTACCTGCGTTATGTGGGTCCATTTTAACTCTAGGAGTTGTATTACCTGATGAAAACACTGTTTCACCAAATGGGAAGTTTTCAGCAGAAGATAAAATCTTTACTGCACTAACTGTACCATCTGCATTTAATATAAGCGGGGTTCCATCTGGTAACTCACCAGAAGCAACAAAATCTGCACCAGTTGAACCATCTGCGCCTGCTGCGCCTGCTGAACCAGCATTACCTTGTACACCTTGAACCCCTTGTGGGCCTGCTGGTCCAGGATTTGCTGCAATTTTAGCGTCAATCAATACTTCGTCAATCAATACTGTTTGCCATGTTGCTACAAGCGAAGATTTCATTATCGTAATCTGTCCCGGTCCGCCGTTGTACATCAAATTCAATGTAATTGAATCAATTTGTCCATGAACAAGTAATGCATGCCCCGCTGGTAATATTTTTGCATAATTGTCATAGGCGCCGTCGATAGCAGATATAGATCCTTGGATTAAATTTCCAGATATATCAAATATATTAAATACAGGTTCTGCGTTTATCATGGTGCCAACGGCGTAATCACCGTTTGTATACTCTATTCTCTTTATACCGCTTTCGCCGCCGGTTACACTCTCGTATGAATATAACCATATAGGAGTAACGAATGTTATCACACTATCAGTTGTAAGCAATGGAGTTTTTTCTATCACACCAGTTGTTCCATTTGCAAACGTGAAATTGTTAGGAAGAACAACGTCGTCTGCATCAATCATAGACGTAGTTGTTGATATTACTGATTTTTTCCATTCGCGTGTAGTTGTATTCAGCCACATTGCATCTGATACTAAGGTGGTTGGTTCAGTTGTTTGCATATATACATTATCAAAACTTGAACCACTTATCGCTGTATCTACATATGTCTTGTTCGCTGCATCTGTGTCTACTGTAGGAGTACCTACGCTAGTGATTTTATCACCATTCATGTCGATTGTCGCTTGCATATCTAACGAAGAATCCATACGAACTGTTTGTTTGAATCTAGTCGTTTTGGCAATATTAGAATCATATGATGCGTTATGACCATCATCTACAAGACCATCGTCTGTTGTCAATGTAGTAGCAAGAATTGTAATATTACGTTCCATATCAGCCATACGTCTAAGTGACGACTTTGAACCTGACATTACAATTTCATTTGTACCTGGAGTACCGGTTGATTCAACTAAATCACCAGATTTATTATATTTGTATTTTTTTGATTTATCTAATGGTGTATTGACTTCCACACCATCCTTTTTATAACTTCTTGACATTTTTAATCTCCTTTAAGATTTTAACTAGCACGAAAAAAATACTCTGTATTTTTCAATGTCTCTCATATAGAGAGACTAGGTAGGGAGTTGTCTTACTCCCTACTTTTGTCTAGTTCAATGTTAGGCTAAACTAAAGCCTGTAACTTCTAATTCATCCGAAATATCATGAGTTCCAGCAACTAAAGTTACTGTAGTTCCTGATACTGAATATTCTGTTGGACGAAGTACTAATCTATTCAAGAAAACTTGGTAATGTATTGCATTAGTTAGTTCACTGAATGTATAGGTTAATGTTGATGCATTTGTAACATCTTGTATTGCACTGTGGAAATGCGTCATAGAACCTGCTACTGCATCTACACCATCTGCTCCTGCTGCACCAGTTGCACCAGTTGCTCCATCTGCACCATCTGCACCATCTGCACCTGTTGCACCCGCTTCACTTGTCAATAATAAAGAAGTAGATGATATTGCAAGGCCTGCTTCGACACTAGGTGTCCCAGCAGACGCAGCAATAGTTCCATCCGGTTGTACATAATAAGTAGATCCAACTGCTAAACCAGTTTGGTTAGTTGATACTCCTCCTTTAAGCGTAACAGAAGAGGTTGCACCATCTACATATAACCCATTTGACATACCAATAAAATTAGAAGAAGTCAAATTTTCAACTGGTGGAGAACCAAGTTGTCCAAAGCACACAGTACCATACTGAGAATTACCATTAGTGTGATATGCAGATGTCCACTGACCAGGTTTAACATAATCGAAATGTGGACCATCTAGTGAATTCGAACCTTCTGCTTGGAATTGTACTGGAGTTTCAGATGTAATTTGCGGCACACCTCCAACCTCTGTTATAGTACCCTTTACAAAGAAGCAACTGTATGGATTGGTCGATGAGAACTGAGCAATAAACTCTCCTGGGTTAAATGGATTAAATGCGAATCCATATCCAGTTGCGGCTGCGTTACCCTCCATTTGACCTACAGATACTCCAAGTGTAGTAATCCCTCCAAGAACTTGGTTCATGAGAATATCAGTAAACGTACTACCACTGACATTCATTGCTTGTATTGTGGGTGTGTTGTTTGTTTTGATGAATTGGTATAAGCGATTTGGCACAGTTTGATCCCATGCTATTGGACCCGCTAAGGGCCATGCCCCACCATTTGAAGATCCTACTGTAACATTAGTACCAGAGATAGTAACTATCTTAATAGTGCCAAGATTTGAAATGGCAGCCTTATTCGGTGTGAACGGATCAAACGCAATGTCAAGGAACCATGAGCTCGAACCACCACTATTTACTTCAGTTCCAAATGAAATACTTGCTCCTGGTGCACCTAATCCTGATATTGTTGCTACTCTTACCTTCATAACACCAGTGAAGGGATAATGGATTAGCAACTGACTTGAAACACTTGGATTATATGCAACCTCGCCAATACCATTCATATTATTAGTAAACTGCTGGTCTGCACCAAATGTAACAGTATTACCAGCAACAGTACCTATGTTCAGTAGACCAAGTCCGCCATTCTTTTGGTGAATCACAACAAATGAATTTGGAGTAATAGGATCCCATGCCACATTGTGTAGCATAGAGGCAGCACTTGAGCTTCCAGTATTAAACACTCCAGGAGTTCCAAATGTAACAGAATTACCAGTAATTTGACCTATCTGTACTTTACCTTTATGTGAATCATTAGCATCATAATACGCAACAACAAATCTACCTGCATTATGTGGGTCCATTTTAACTCGACCATTAGTGGTCTGTGCCGATGCAAAAACTGTTTCACCAAATGGGAAATTTTCAGCAGAAGATACAATCTTTACTGCACTAACTGTGCCATCTGCATTTAATACAAGCGGAGTTCCGTCTGGTAACTCACCCAATGCGACAAAATCTGCACCAGTTGAACCATCTGCGCCTGCTGCGCCTGCTGCGCCTGCTGAACCAACATTACCTTGTACACCTTGAATTCCTTGTGGTCCTTGTATCGATCCACCACTAACCCATGCAGAACTACCGTCCCATACATGAAAACTGTCATCCGCTTGTACTATATATGCATCACCTTGTGTATTACTTCCTGTTGGAAGATCACCAGTGGTTGCCACTTGACCTAAGAAATTGATACCTAGACCAGCAGAACCTTGAATGCCTTGTATGCCTTGAATACCAGTTGAACCCGCTGCGCCTGCTGCGCCAGTTGCGCCTGCTGCGCCAGTTGCGCCTGCTGCGCCAGTTGCACCATCTGCACCATCTGCTCCTGCTGCACCATCTGCTCCTGCTGCACCATCTACTCCTGTTGCACCATCTGCTCCTTCAAGGCCTGCTATCTGTATAGATGTTGCAGATAATGCTTTACCTATATTAACACTTGGAGAATCTGGCGAAGTTGACAATGAACCATCAACTTGAATATAGTATTCAGAGCCAATTTCAAGACCTGTCTGGTTTGTGGCTATACTACCTTTAAGTAGTACAGTTGCAGTTTGACTATTAGTATAAGATGCACTAGATATACCAATAAAATTGTCTGTTGTTAAGTTTGCACTAGGTGGGGCTGATAACTGTCCAATATATGCGTTACCGACTGCGCCTGACGCACTGCTTTTAACCACATAAACAAACTTGCCTACGTCAGTAGGATGGAAAGCAAATTTACTTTCTGTGTCTGTTGTACTGAATGCAATCTTATCACCAAAAGTTACAACATCTGCTGAAACTGTTCCTTTTATAAAAGTATGGACACCACTGTCTTTGAAATAAATTAGTATTTGATTAGGTGTATTTGGGTCATATTCCACTTGGGATACATAATTACCATCGTCAAACGTGTTTGGACTACCTAACGTAATATTTGTTCCAGAAATTGTACCTATTACTAATTTTGTGCTACTTCCGTGTTTATAACCAAGAGCAAACTTACCAGCATTATGTGGATCAAAAGCTGCTTTATCAAAATTATAAGGTGTAGTTGAATATACAACTGGTGTTCCCCAACTTACATCAGTTCCACTAATTGAACCAACTCTAATTGTGCCAGCAGTACTGTTACTATTATTGTGGTAACTTATTACAAATTTGTCATTGGATTCAGAAAATATAAAGTTTGGATAATTTCCATTGTTATCATTAAATGAATATCTGATGCCATAAGTAATTGAAGTACCAGACACAATTCCTACAATAACTGAGCCGTAACCAGTACCACCCGAGTCAATATAAGTTGCAATAACTTTGTTACCTGACTTATCAAAAGTCACACGATTAGCAGAAACAGCAGTTGTTGAATATGTCTGTTCTGATCCTAAAGTAATAGTTGTACCAGAAATTGTGCCTATTACTGTGTGTCCTTGATTAATTCTTTCGTAATTAACTACAAACTTGTCTGGGTCAGTGGGAGAGAATGCACATTCATGTGTTTGTGCACCACTCCAAGCGCCGTTAATAGTCACTCTATTACCGAAAGTAAATGTAGATCCTGAAAGAGTTGCTACCGCAAAACCAAAATCTCCACCTGTCTTCCAACCAACTAAGAACTTGTTAGTACTAGCAGGACTCGGATATACAGTAGGATAAGTGACCGATGAACCAAATACTGTTACTGATCCTGATGGGATAGTTTCTGGGACCTCTAATACAGCAACCGCTTCAACAGTTCCGTCGTCGTTGAGTATTAAAGGTGTTCCATTAGATAGTGCACCCGCTGCAACAAATTCTGCTGATCCAAACGTGCCTGCTGCGCCTGCTGCTCCATCTGCGCCTGCTGCTCCATCTGCGCCTGCTGCTCCATCTGCTCCATCTGCTCCATCTGCTCCATCTGCGCCTGCTGTACCTTGTGGTCCTGCTGGACCTGTTGCACCAGTTCCTGCTGCTGCTAATATTTTAGCATCAATTTCAGATTCCATTGGAATCGTTGCATTCCAAGTTGGTGCGGCTGATATTTCCATGTAAAAGGCACTGTTATTGGAACTATTGTAGGTTATGAATTCAAGAGAAGATGCTTGACCATGTGTAAATAAGAGACTCGTGCCGGGTATCTGCATACCAGCATTAGTTGATATATTAGAAATTAATGTATTATCATTCTGATCATATATATTAAATTTTCCCCTAAGTGCAGCACTTGTACCTTGTACCAAGGCATAATTGCCATTATCATAGTCTATTCTCGTCAATCCAATAGTATGACCTGTCCAATCAGAGAACCAATTTGAAATAGTAACTGGCGAAACAAATGTTATTGTTTTCGGACCAGCAGTATTATATACTACGAATATATTATTTGTCCCACCAGTAGCGTTGACTGTAACACCAGTAGACACTGATGCAACATGAGAAGCAGCAAGCTGCTCTGATCCAACTGCGGCTACCGTCTTTTTCCATTCGAAGGTGGATGGTTTAAACCAAGCAAGATCAATAGTAGATGCAGCAGGTTCAGATTCTTGCATATACACATTATCAAAACTTGCACTTGAACCATCTGCTCCATCTGCTCCATCTGCTCCATCTGAACCAGAAGGTCCTGCTGTACCTTGTGGACCAGCAGGTCCCGCTACTATGCTATCTGCGCCAGCAGGTCCATCTTCGCCTTGTATACCTTGAATTCCTTGAATTCCCTGTGGTCCTGTTGAACCAGATCCCGCTGGACCCACTTCACCTTGTGGTCCAGTTGCACCAGTTGCTCCAGTTTCTCCTACTGAACCTGCATTAACACCAGCAATTTGAGCATCTACATAAGAAATTGACGCCTTTAATGCTAATTCGTTTGTTACTGTGGCTGCGAAATTAGCGTCATCACCAAGTGCATTTGCTAATTCATTCAACGTATCTAGTACACCTGGAGCGCCATTGATAATGTTTGATATTTCTTGATCTACGTAACCTTTTGTAGTTACATGACCCGCTGCTGTAGGCGATGCTACATTAATAATTTGATTGTTGTCTAAATCAATTTTGTCGCCAAATACAACTGCATTACCACCTTGGTCGGTAATTTTCTTACCTGTTGTCATTTGCAAAGTTGCTGACATGTTTACTGTCGTATCAGAATCAAGTGTTAAAACACCAGTGCCTGATACTTTTGTTGTTAGTGATTGGTTTGGGTCTGCTTGAACAACGATGGTTCCGCCAGTTGCTTCGATGACTTTTTGACCATCGATGTATAATGAACCTTCAGAAAGATACAAATCTCTCCATTTCATTGCCGGTGATCCTAGATCGTAACCTGTTGTTCCATCCGAATCTATTGTGGGGATGATATGACCAGACATTAATAGATCACCATTACCTGATAATCCTTGTTGATTTGCTGTGACAACTGCTATTGCGGTGTCTACGTATACCTTGGTGGTTACGTGGTCAGTAAGCGTAGGTGATCCAGTAACAGATAAGTTACCTTCTACTTGTGAATCACCATTGGTTATGAAACCACCTTCCATATTAAAACGTTTTTGAGCCATGAGTGAGCTTCTCCTTTAGTTAACTAGTGGTATTTATGATTTTAGTATTTTAATTTAAACACATATATTATATCCTATACGCAAAAAACCCGCACTAGGCGGGTTTTTATTTTATTATTATTAAAGTGTTGCGTCTTCTAATCCTGCACATCGTAACTTAATTACGTTAGTAAGTTGCCATTGCTTTACTTCAAGTGCCTTGATAACTCCCATAAACTTATTTCTAACCATTGAAAATTCAACAATAAGATATTGTAAATCGACTACATCAGATTCACCATCAACAAATGCTTTTGCATCTGCCGAGGTTAGTGCGCGTTGATAATGCTCAGTAAAGTGTCTAAACTTCTGACTGCGCAATTTGCGCATTTCGGTATTTAGATATTCAAGTATCGCTTCTGTCTCTTGTAATTGGTTGAAACGATGTTCAACGATGCCCGGAATGTCACGACTATGCTTTTCCAAACTACCTTTCATACTACATTCGAACTTAGCCTCTGAAACTTGTATTTCATAGTGTGAAATAGCATTAACTATCTCTGCCATGTTTCCAGTGACCTTGCGATACCATTTACTCATTTAATCCCACTCTTCTTCTTCGTCTGTATCGTCTTCTTCTTCGTGTTCAATATATTCATCAACACTAGTTTGAAGATATTTATCATGCTCACTGATCTGTTCTGCATTGCCAGCAATGTCAAATCCATACTGATCTAATACTTGTAGGAAATGTTCCGCAAAATTACTACGTTCTTTTTCTACAATACTAGCCCTAGAAGCATCATATATAGCAATGACAAATTCTAAATCATTATCACTAAGACTCATTTACCATCTCCTCAATCACTGATTCATCACCAGCAGAATCTAGGATTGCTTCGGGCTGTTGTTCCCACTCGCGCATCATGATATCTAGACAATCATCAGTATTCTTAGACCATGCTTTACGGAATTTCTTAATTATTTCACCAGTTACGGGACTAATATACTCAAGACTGTTACCAGACTTTTTAAGTGCACCTTTCGCTTCAAAGAATTCAGTCAATCCACTATAGGGACTCATACCAGTATCATATGGGATTTCTACTTGTACACTTTCAAATGGTTTAGCATAACGTGTCTTCATGATCTTACACGCTGCACGAATACCATTTACAGTAGTCGTTTTGTTACCATCTTCGTCAACTTTTAACTTCAATTTACGCATTGCGATTACAATTGAACTTGCGTAGATAAATCCTTGACCACCAGAGATTTTATCATCGGGATCAAACATATCTTGTGATGCATAGGTGTGATTCGTAGCGAGTAAACCTACGTTGTATTCACCTAGCATATTCACAGTGTTACGAACAAGTGATGTTAGTGCTTTAGGTTTACGACCTAAGTCACCTTTCATATCGCCTGCTTCAAACTGCTTAACATCGGTAGGTGTTAATAACATACCTAGACTGTCTACAACGAATAAGATTTTAGGACGATCTGCTGGCTCTTTATCGCCATGCTCAGTCTTGTAATCTTTCATCAAGTCAGACATGATTTTTGCAACATCGTCAATCATTGCTACGTTCAACTTCATCAATTTATCTTCACTCGTATCTACACCTAGTGCATGTAACCATGCTTCGTCTAGTGCATTTTCTGAGTCAATTAGAACAACATAAATATCTTGCTCTTGTGCATGACGAATAATGTTCCCAGAAGCAATATATGATTTCCCTGCTCCTGATTCGCCTGCTAATACTGTTACTTTACCTAGTGGAATACCTTTTTCAAAGTCTCCGCTAATAAGTTTGTTTAATGTAAAATTACCTGTTGAAATCCAAGTATCGGGATCGTGAAATCCAGTGCTTAGACCAGGAACCGCCTTAGTAATACTACGACGGAACTTAGACACATCAAATGGTCGTGCCATATTATTCTCCTTGAAAATGGGAGCAAAGAACTTGCTCCCTATTGGTTACTTATGCTTCTGCTTTACGATTGCGAATTGCTGCAAGAATATCTTGAGCAGTAGGTTTTGCGTCTTCTGATCCTGTTGGTGCTGCTGCGACAGGCGCTGCTGCTACGGGAACAGGATCTGCTTTAAAAGGGATATCATCTGACGTGATCTCCTTTTCAACAACAGGCGCTGATTGAACTACTGATGCCATTGGTTTTGATGGTGCATCAACACCCCATGGGCGGTAGTAATTACCCCACTTCTCATTATCGTATAACTGACCATCGACAGATGCTTCAAACATCTCGACCATTGCATCTAAATGCGCTTGATCAGGCTTCTTAGGTAGAAAGTCAGATAGATTAAACAATCCATTTGCTTCGACTGCATCTAGTTCATCTTGATTTAAACTACGCTCACGACGAGCCCAGTTAGAAGTACTATAGTCTGCCCACTTGCCATTTTGACCTTTGACAACTCTGAAATCTGTACCTTCGTTATAATCGGTAGGTAAAGAAGTGAAATCAACGTCCATTAACGCTGCACTGATTACCTTAAAGATTTGAGGTGAGATCATGAAACGACGAATTGGGTTAGTAGGTGCTTCTTCTACTAGATCACTTTCAGTGACAAAGCCTTGAAATAAGTAAGACTTTTTCTTCCAATATTTACGAGCAACGTCTTCTAATGAAGGATCTTTGAACCATTGACGCAGTTCTGCGTGAATAGGACATGTGGTAGTTTCATCATCATACATTTCAATACAAGGTACTTGAATGGTAACAGGTCTTGATTCGTCACCACCTTTTACGCCTGCGAATTCTAAACGAATCATTTCGCGCTTCAACCAAAAGAATGGGTTGTTTGTATCGCCGTCAGGTAAAAATCGTAGTGATGCTGATGTGTTGTCTGGAATACTCCAGTGAGGGAAGACAGTATTGTCTGATTTGGTATTTGATTTCGTTCCAGATGAACGAGTTTCTTGTTCAAGCAATTTTGCTCGGATTTCTGCTAAAGATGCCATTATTTAATTCTCCTAATGCCTTAGTTTTGTTTTAGGTATTAAATGGATTATTCCACTAATACAAGTTTGCCTTTGTTTTCTTACTTAGCCTATACAGTATACTTCTTTTCATGCCTACTGTCAAGCACTTTTTCGTTTTAATTTGATTTAATATTTAGTGAAGATATTACGTTGTTAATGCAGGCTCTCAACTGGCGCTGCTTCATTTAAATTTATTCTTCTTTAATTACAGACCATACGCCATAAACAATGGCAATGTATGCTGCATAAGTTGCCAATGAACCCAGCAATAAAATTGCTAAACCAGTACCAATCAATACTGCTCCATCTAATGATGTACGCTCTGTAAAACGTCTTTTTATCCAATTCTTAAACATATTATCCCACCATCTTACGTAAATTAGTAACTGCTTCACCATCCATTGATGAGGCACTTGTATCTTCGGTTTTTGCTACTTCTTCTGTTACCTTATCAAGTAATTGATCAAGCGCAGTAAGAAATACCTTATTCATT
>Ga0209090_10000799_pt1 | contig 19908 bp, 37 predicted proteins | sample ArcticOcean_MG_C_9_FD_187432 | JGI IMG/M metagenome (GOLD analysis project Ga0209090, IMG submission 187432) | Marine microbial communities from western Arctic Ocean - ArcticOcean_MG_CB2_152 (SPAdes) (version 2) | ecosystem: Environmental > Aquatic > Marine > Oceanic | place: Arctic Ocean... | reverse complement strand
TGTACGGTCTAAAAGGATACTTAAAAATTGTTCTTGACAATGTGCCTATGTTTCGATATAATAGTCTCATGAAAAAATATAAAACAAAGCCTTGGTCAGACAATGAACGTAAAGCACTAGCTACGTTTTATTTTCACGCATCTATTGAAGAGGTCATGCACATGATCCCTGATAGAACAGAGCAAGCAATAAGAAGCCAAGTATCCTACCTCCGAAAGAGAGGATACAGGTTTAAGTGAGTGTAGCATCCGTTATACTGATAATACTGTTACTATGGTTAGTAACAAGAGACCATGAGGGTTAAAATGAAAGTAACAGTTAGAGGGAACAACATCGAAGGGGCACTAAGGCTTTTTCGTAGAAAGGTAACAGACAGTGGACTACTTTTTCAGTACAAAGAAAAGATGTATCACGAGAAAGATACAACAAAGCGACAGCGTAAAATGGCAGCAGCTAAGAATAGAGAAAATAAGCGTCAGAGCGGTGCAAATGCTCCGCCTAAACTATTTTAAGACTTGACATACTGCTGAAAACTCGGTATAATAGTATTTCAAAAGAGAGAGAACCAGATGATTACATACTATGTCGAAGGTATAAAGCTAGACCCTGAGTACGATGTGTTTATAGAAAACGTATTGAACTCACTGTTCGAGCAACCACCAGAGCCAAGCCTTGACATACTCATACGAGTGTCGAAGTTGATTGAAGAGCAAGAGGGTGTTGCTGGATTATGCTCAGGTGATGAACACGAAAGCACCATTGATGTTGCTACTCATTTTAAATTGGAATGCGGAGATGAATGTGCGTATCAACCACATGAACTTGCATCCAACATTGCACACGAGCTTGTGCACGCACGACAGTTTGCTCGACATCAAATTAACACAGTAGACTATGTATGGAAACGCAACGGTGAAAGTGTAGATTGCGAACACATAGAGTACAACGAAACTCCTTGGGAGCAGGAAGCCTACGCTCTTGAGGGTATACTAACAGATTTGTTTTGGGAGTAAGTTATGATTGAGATTATTTTAGGTATTCTTTTTGTTACTGCTTTTGCCGCAGCACTGTATGGAGCTGTTTTAATGGTTCAGGATAAGCAGATGGCGTGGGAACAACGAAAAGAGAGTGAAAAAGATTTATGAGATATGTAGGTTACATATTTACTATCGACAAAGAGGGTATAACTTTTCTAGATAAGGACGGTTATACTACAAACCATTTAAGACGAGGATCTGGCATTGAAGTCGGAGATCAGTTTGAAGCAGTATTAACAGAAGAGGGCAACGTGTGTCTAAGGAGAAAAACCGAAGCATAACTTCCCTAGGAGATTATTATGGGAGAGTTATGGAAAGTTTGGAAACATGCACTGGGTTCGTTTGACGAAGAAGATGGGTACGATGCAAAACATGAGGATTCAATCTCATATGTTCGTACATTTATAGTACTATCTAACTTAGCTTGTGCATATTTATTTATGTACAATATTATAAGGAGCTGGTAATGAAACTATGGTTTATGTGGATAATGGCATTGAAGAAATACTGGAGAATCTGGGCGAAAGCTATGGGCGAGAAAGCCTCAAAAGAGAATAGGGAAGCTGACAAAGTAGCTTTCATTCGTACTATCATTGTACTTATTAACTGCGTATGTGCTATCTTCATCATGACGAATATCGTTCACGGATGGACATGAAGCTATACAAGCGCAGAGTTCGTGCGCTTGTCAAAGCAAGAAAGAATGCAAGCAATCCAGAGTTTAAGGAACTGTGGCACACAAAACTTACAGAGTTATACTTAAAGGAGTATCAAATTGAGAAGAGGGGTTAAGAGAACAGAAAGCACAGTACCTTCTCCCTGCATTCAGGTATGTTCGTACAGTACGGAGCCGGGAGCGTTATACTGCATCGGTTGCAAGAGAACTTCGTCAGAGATACGAGAGTGGATCATACTAACGGACGAAGAGAAATTAGTGATATTGAGGAGAATTGAAAGTGAGTAAGGGCAGTAGTAGGCGTACTGAGGATAGAGTAGCAATTGCAAACAATTGGGATAAGGTGTTCGGTCATTCAGGTCGCACTAACCCCGTAGCGAAGTCAACACACAAGGAGCACAAGATGGATGGTACAAATTTAGAACTGGTAGAAGATTTTATGTTAGCATTTGGACAGGACGTAGAATTGACACCTATTATACCTGATCGTGCTATTACTGAGCTAAGGCTCGCATTAATTGAGGAAGAAGTAGATGAGTTACGTGAAGCACTTAACAAGAATGATCTGGTTGAGGTTGCAGATGCCCTTACAGATATTTTATATGTCGTATATGGAGCTGGCCTTAGTTTCGGTATTGATCTGGATGCATGTTTCCTAGAAGTACATGAGAGTAATATGTCCAAGCTAGGGGAAGATGGCAAGCCTATCTATCGTAGCGATGGTAAGGTACTAAAAGGTCTTAACTATTTCCGCCCTGAGTTAGCCACTGTACTGGGGCTAGAGAATGACCAGTGAGACACTAAACTTATACGAGGCTTTCTGCCATAAGATGTGGACTGCAAATTGCTCAGAGCGAGATGCCTACGGAGAACCTGTACTTCGTAAACAAGAGTATAGAGACAAATACGAAGAGTATCTACTTGATCAGTTCTGGCTAGCGTGGGGTACAAATCGCAAATGGATTCAAGGAGAATGGAAGCATGAAGAATAAACGTATACCACTCGAAGGGGGTGATGAGTACGATGCTCTTACTAAAGGTCGTAAGTATCATAACTTTGGAAAGGGTGTACTTCGTAAGATCAAGCGACAATATAATAAACGATTCCGTAAAATAGGAAAGGACGAAACAACTAATGAAACACTTTGAACAAGCTATATCCAATGCCTTATACGAAGCAGAACAAGCAATACAACAACTCGTTGAGCTAGAAGAGCCTATATGGTCTGACATATTCTGTCTAGAAGGTGGTAAGTCTAATATGCCTTTGAGCGTGAATTACAAAAGATGTACTGGAGTATATAAAATATATCATAAGGATGATCTTACTACTCCTGTGGTGATTGGGGAAGGCGTCGTAGATAGTCGAAAGGGTAGACACGTTGCAGTTATGAGAAATGGAGGCAAGATCAAGACACATAAGGGTGGCAGCTCTTCACCTTGCTCCACAGCACAAAAGATGTACAACTTTGATAACACCCTTGCCAACTACTTCTTTCAATGGTGTGAGCTACCAAAGTCTGTCACACCACACTACGAAACTGTTTTGATTCAACAGCTTAAGCCAGTATTTAACGACCCCAAGATGGCAGGAATATAGGAGTCGGAAAATAAATTGTGTATGTCAGCTTCATATTCCTACTTCTTCACTCAGCATCGAGCAATGCACCTACGCAAAAAATAGACCTTTACAGATTTCAATTTGTGTGATATAATAAACCATAATTTAGTGACTATGATCAACAACAAGATCAATCAATACTTCTTCTCTACTAGATAATAATTGTTTTAATGAAGATGATGTACAAGAGGAGCGAGAACGAATGTGGAAGCTCCTGTACTTGATTATCTTTGATTAAACTGATTATTATAAATCATACATATACTGTGTATCAACTAAGAGATCAACGATCAATTGTTGACGACTATGAATAATCAAACAAGACCGTGATACACTCGTATCATCTAAAGCGGTCTTAAACGGTAATGACTAAACTTCCCTTTTTACTACACCCATGCCTTCTACGAAATTTTCTCCAATTCGCGATCGACCATAAATGACCGTACTTATATACCATAATTGTTTACAATTGTGTATGTTTGTCCTTAGTGGCGTGGTGTTTGTCCTTGTTTTCCTTAGTGCATAAAAAACTCCAGCCTATCTCTAAGCCAGAGTTGTTCGCATTGTCCCCGTAGCGGGGTTACTTCTGTCTTCCCCACTTACCCATACTGCTATTAATTCTTCCCAAATCCCATGCTATAGCTACAGCCCTTGCATGTTCTAGATCATCTGCTTGTATTATCTCCCAGACAATATCTCCTATACTGCATACTACTGTGAAGTCTGAGTTAATCCAGCTGTTCATGACGCATCTATACTTCTTTGCCAGACTGTCTCTTCTATCCCCGTAGCGAGGTCAAGGTACTTTAGTGTGGCTTTCGGAGCTTTTTCGAGACCAAGTAGATTCTCAACTTCAATTCCCAGATTCTCAGCAATATTGTTAACGAGTTCCACTTTTGTAACAGGTAACTCCCCAGTCTTGTTTTTGTAAGTTGCACGTTGATATACCCCCTCTCTTGATAATTTGCCAATGATTGACTTTGTACTCTTTCCTAGTTCCTCTGATAACTTTTGTACTGTTTCAGTACTAGGTTCTTTATTATATTCGTTTACTATATGAGTTGTCACTTCTTCGTTATAATTCATTCTACGAAATCCTCTCTACTTAGTCCATACCAAAAATCTTCTCGTGTTTGTACTACTGGTTCCATCACGGTATGGTCTAGATGTACCTCCATGTGTCCTGCACTATCCCGAGTTAATACACCGTGGCTGTCTAAGCGGGTGAGATCTAATAGTTCTAGTACTGCATTTACACTAGTATTGTACTCTCTTGCAATTTCAAAGATTGTATCACCTTTCTCGAACTTTTCTAATATGTCGTCTTTTAACTTCATTCTTCTACTCCATGAAATTCCATGTCTAGTTTTATACCATTCTCTCCGAACCGTATAGTAATTCCTCTGTCGCCATCGGCTTCTACAATAGATTGTCTACTATAGTGTAGCAACTCTATCTCTAGGTCTCCACCTATCATGGGAACATACTCTTCCAAAACGTCGTCGTAAGCCTCTTCCAGCCTACCTGTTTCACCTTCTATCCTAGCTAATTCAGCTTCCAACGTATTAAGTTGGTCATGAAGATCATCTAAGCACTTGTAATACTCGTCTAGCACCTCTACTCTCTGCTTTAATTGGGCACGCAGAATATCTAATCTAACACCCTTCGTAGGGAAGTTCAATAGCATTGGTTTCTCCTTTAGATACCTTTTGAATTTATACCACTATTATACTGGACTTGAGGAATATTGTCAAGAATTATTTTAGAACATGCAAAAAAATACCCTCGTAAAGAGGGCATAAAGGTTTGAGCGACTACTCTCATTGATTTTGGTTGCGGAAACTGGATTTGAACCAGCGACCTTTAGGTTATGAGCCTAACGAGCTACCAAACTGCTCCATTCCGCTATAATAAGTGCTACGGGCTACCCATCCACTAGCTTTCGTAACGATTGACCCTCGACTTGCCGTTTTTAAATTGATAGGAGAAACGTAGTCTACGACCACAAACCTACTTTGTTCGGTACAAAGATGCAAAACCCCCGACATGCCATACGCTTTATACACCTCTCATGCGGGTAAGGTGTCCTGTGCTTCGCGAGATCAAAGCTATCATAAGATTAACACTTATCACTCTAGCATCACACAGCATTGGAACAGTTTTAGTCTCATTTGTATCGCCCCAGACATCCAGTGTTGTTCAGCACCGCAGGGCTATCAAAGTAAAGGAAAGTGCAAGCTGTCAGTTACGAATTCTTCTCTGACACTTAGGAATATATCCGAACGCAATTAACTCGGTCGCGATTTACTTGCCTTTCTCAATCTTTGAAATACTATTATACTGTGTTTTAACCATCTCGTCAAGAACTATTTTTCTAACCCTTAAATATTCTGTCTCCAGTGTTCTACTAATATGAAAGAGTCGTCACTTGCTGAAAGGTCTAGAACTTCCATGTCTAACAATGCCCAGCAGCCACAACAGTCATGCTCGTGGGAGCACTTCCAACCACCTGATCCATATACTGTTTGGTCAGCTTTCTGACGTAGATCTCTAAGGCTTCTATCATCACAGCTAAATGCAGTGTAACGAATTGTGCCGTCTGCCTTTTTGCTTTGCAGTTCTTCGATGTCATAAAACTCTGTGTCTAACTCAAACGCTAAACTATGAATCATCCTATCCACTCCAGTAAACCTATCGCTAAAGGGAAGCCTACTAGCATGGTTATAAACCACACTAGGCTTTCATATCTCTGACGTACTGACACTACCGCTCCGACATAGTAGTGATACTGCATAATAGAGACTCTAGGTCATACTTAGAGGCTTTCTCAAGAGTAGGCATATCCACGCCTAGAAGCTCTTGAATCTGTGATACTAGCTCAGCTTTACGGATAACTGGAGCACCAGTCTTAGTAACGCGAACTTGGGCTACATATACGCCCTCTCTTACTAGCTTAGCCACAATAGAGCGAGTGGTCTTGTTGAACTCTTTAGACAGTACTGCTACTGTGTCTGGAGTTGGGTTGCCTGTGTACTGTAGTACCATTTGTTGTACCATTGCGTCTGTGTAGTTTACTGGCTTAGTTACGTCTGTCATAGTCTTGTCTCCCGATAAGAATGTAATGATTTTTTGAATTAGGTTATTTCTTGATTTCATAAATGTATTATACGCGCAGTTAAGGGGTCTGTCAATAACTTTTTAAGGAAAGTCGTACAGGAAACGCAAACTAATTCCCGGGGGCCGGACTCGGTCAGAGCGGGGTTTTTCTCCTCCTTGCCCAAATTGTAAGCAATTATCTCGCACCCGCTGAGACTAGCCCACTCTATCACAATTTTCCGCAATTTACATTAAGTTCTTGACAAACATACTGGGGGTATGGTATAATCGGCGCCATTTCACCATTGTACTACTACTTCGGTGCAAAGACCTCACCAAATTGCATTTAATTGCTGGCGGTCACGAAAAAGACTTGACATCGTTGCACAACTACTGTATAATCGGCGCCTACACCTCCAGAGCAATCATTGTTGTACTACTACTGGCGCAGGTCGGCGCTAAATATAGACTATGACCAATTGCTCCCAATCAGTCACACATTTCCGGGCAACACGCAAAATAGTTGTTGTACTACTACTGGCGCCCGCGCGCCGATTTTGTGGGAAAAGTCAAATCAGTGGGGCTATGCATAAGTGAGTAGGAAGAGACGAAAAAAATCCCCTATCCATCTCTGAATAGGGGTTTAGGGTAGTCGCCTATTTTTTAGTAAAGTTCTATGATAATAAATAGCTGAATCAAAATCATAATTAAAGGGCAAACAGTGCGGATTATTTCCATTTTAACCTGTAGCCTTACCAGTTTTTGCTTATCCGAAAGTTTATTCATGCGGTTTTTGCTCCATGTATATTGGGGTCATTTTCGACAGGTTTTTTATTCACAATTCGCCACGGTTGGGCATTAATTATGCCGTAAGGTACGCGTTTTTTCTGAGCGAAACAAGCCGCCATTATTTGCGTTTCGATTAGCGCATCAGATAACGCGGTATGGTCTTCGATAAATTCTGGCCGTTGGGTGGTGTAGCGATAGGCAAATTCTGCGCCCGTCTTGATATTTCCCGCAGGTGAAACCCAGTTATTTTCGAGTGCCATTTTTTTGTAGGCTTTTTGCGACAGTTTAGTTTCGCAAGCAAATTGCCAGAGATCTAGCATTTTAACGCCTTGAGGCAAAATCTTGCCAGTGTAGCCCAACATTTTGTGAGTATTGCCCATTACCCGAAAGTCAAAACCTGCATTATAAGCCGCAACCGTTGTGACTTTGTAGGCTTCACAATCCGTCTGGATAGCTTCGACAATATCAGCCCAAGCCGCCAGTTTAACTTCACCATCGTTGAGCATACGAGCATAGTGAGTAAACATTTTTTTAGCATAAAACGCGCCCATCATGCGTTTTGCATCAGTGAAAACCTCAGCGACAAGCCAATTTCGAGTGACGGCAATATTGCCCTTTTTATCTGCGATGGTATAGCCAACATCATAAACCGAGCCAGACAGATCGCAAGTTTCCGTATCAAGTACCAATATCATTTCTTTAGTGTTCATATTACAGCCCTCATTTCTTGGTTGAGTGTGGTAGCATTTCGCGTTCGGATTCCAAAGGTTTTCGCCATAGACAACACGCCTAGATTGTCATCATAAAGGGTCGCGTTGCGCGTCCATCTAGCGAAAGGTATTTTTAAGTCAGCGAATAGAGCCAACAATTTAGCGCGTTTCATTTCAGCATCGCCCCGATTATCACCAAGGGCGCGAGAGAGAATGAATTGCGCCTTGATACCGTGGTCTGCTAGGAATACATGATCCCAAACGCCCAGAACGCGAGCAGTGCAGATTATAACGATATCGCCTTGACGGTGGTTAGATTGCATCAGTCGCGCCAGTGGTAGCAGTGAATCGCGTTCGATGTTCTCGCGAGTGTTATCAGCAATCCATCGCGGTAAATCAATGTCACCGTTTGAGAGTGTGCTGTAACGGTGGCTTGAGTCAATGACCGTGCCGTCTAAGTCCCAGATTTTATATCTATTCATTTGTCCATACCTTTGTAGAGTGATAGTGAGAAGCCTATTATAGAGCAAAGATTCAAGGTTAGCAAGTTATAAGTCTCATTAGAGAATGCCTGAACCGTGAGCAGTGAGAGGCCAACAATCGCCATCTTCAAGCCGAGCGGCTTACCCATGTTGAAAGATGCCGCGACCATTATGGCCGCGCCTATCCAACCGCAAGCGAGGGCGATCATTATCTAATCGCCATGAGTAGAGAAGAGAGAGCCGAGCCTGTAGATTTTTCGAGGCCGACAATCGGGTCGCAATCTAGGGCTGAACAAATGGCAGTCACCATGTCAGCTTTTGAAGGAGCGGCTTTTTTCTTGGCAGGGGCTGGCTTGCTGATATATTCGATACCCTCGCGCTTGGCCTTTGCAATGATTGATCGCACGTTGCGATCAAGTGAGACAGCTAGAGCCTGAGCCTTAACAAAATCTAAGGGAGCGTTAGCCTGTAGAGTAGCGATCATTTCTGGTGAGTAGTTTGGAGTAGTCATATTTGTAGCCTATAGTTATTGTGATTGAAAGTAGAGTATAGCATATTTAGCCGTGCTGTAGTAATAAAAGGGTGACCGTTCCCATCAATATGGTCATGGTCAGCATGATGATTGAGACGCCCACCAAGATGGAAGCAGTGCGAGACATTGGCCGATAAGGTGCAATTGGTTTCATGATAATCATTCTCATTTGGAGCAGGGAACCGATTCCCCTGCCTTGTCTGTATATTATACACGTTTCGCTAGTAATGTCAATCACCTAGATGAATACCCAACATTCATACCGTGAATGTGCGTTTCAGAGGTGCTATGCAATGCATAGATGCATAGCAGGCCGCAAAGCCAGACAGGGCGGGGGCTGCAGAGGAGGGCGGTTATGCGACAACGCATAGCGCCGCCCGGCGGGGGTGGTCCACACGTAAACCTCAAGTATATTTCAAATAACCAAAAGGGTGTATATAAAAAGACTTGCACAAACCACTTCCCCTCACCACCAACTCGAAAAAAATTGTTGACAATTTATGAAAAGTGAGATATAATTGCGGAATGATCATAAAACGTAATCGAAGGTATTACCTTAAAAAGAAGTATGCACCTTTACAGAAAGGCTTAATCTTTGACGTCTGGGTATAACTCATGACAATAACTAAAACTTGGGGTGAGTGGCATTGCATAGACGAAAATGGCATTACTGTCAGTCCTCGGTTTTTAACTAAACAAGAAGCGTGCTACTGGTTAGTACAGTTTAATAAAGAAAGGAAAGAAAAATGAGTTCATATTGGGGTTATCATTTAATGTTGGATTGTAGCGGCTGCAATGATAGTATATCAGAGCGTGACGTTATATATACGTTTATTAAGGACTTAGTAGAGCAGATCGACATGGTTGCTCACGGAGAGCCTATTATCGAGCATTTGTTGCAGGGAGACCCTAAACAGGGATACAGCCTGATGCAATTGATTACAACTTCGAACATATGTGCACATTTCATGGATTTAGACGGTACAGCGTATTTCGACATCTTTAGTTGCAAAGAGTATGATATCAACCTAGCGCAAAGAATCGTGCAACAATACTTCGCTCCAGAAAAAATGCGAGTTAACTTTATAACAAGGCATGCCGACTAATGAAAATACTGATAATTGCTTTAGATCAGACTTATAACTTTACTGTTCCTCTCTTAGAGGCCGACGGGCATGAAGTACTGTTACTTACGAAATGTGGTAAACTTCCCCTGCTTTACTCCACCCCTAGATGTAAAACATATATCTTAGAGCAACTTGCAGAATTTGAACCAAGTCTAATAGTGAATGCCATTCCTTCTATTTTTCTTCCTACTTCCTCAGAGTATACTTATATAGGAAACAGTGCTCTGAGCGCAAGACTAGAAACACATAAGTGGGAGACTAGACAAAAAGCGGAAGAATTAGGCTTTCTCCTACCCACTGTTCTAGAAGAATGTAGTATGAACACAATGGCTAGCTATTCTGAGACAACATACCTAAAACCAAAAGGTTCGGACACACATTCAAGTTCCATTCAAGTTCCTGCAAATACTACTTATACCTTTCCTATAGACAGCGCCGCATACGTTGAAGAAAACCTACCACATGTTCTAACAGCCTGTTGTAGGTTTACTATATCTGGAGGAGCCTATCATATTAATAGAATTACTGGGTGGACTGGAGGAGGAGGTTCAAAAGGGATGAATACAGGTGCGGACTGGACAGACTCATATACCGTAGTAGAAATACCTTCTGCTATAGAAGTGGAGTTTCTAGCGAAGTGTAGAACGTGGCTAGACTACGCTGTTACTCTTGGAGGCAACTACGAAGGGTTTTTTGAAACCGCTGTAACCGCAGCAAACGAATTCTATTGGCTAGAGCACAACTCTCGCCCTAGCACATATCAGGAGGCTTTTAAGTCTGGAACAGTACAAGACTGGCTTGATGGACTCACTACTGATCCTACTAAGTCCCATCCTACTAGATACAAGATAGAGACTTAATATGGCGAATTTTAACGTAACACTACAAGTAGGTATTTCTAAAGGTGCTATGGCCGAGTGGAGCTACAATAGCTCTACAACCGGTGTTGGTACTACCTCTGGCAACCCTCTTGACCTTGAAATTGGCGATACAGTAACCTTTATAAGACATACTAGCTCGGCGGGGGACGCCAGAGTTCTTGGCCTAGCGATATTTACAAATAACGCAGATATTACTATCACCTCAGGAAGTGTAGTTAGAACAGTAGCGAGTGGTGCTCTTACTGCTGATACTGTTACTGGCACGAATAATGGCGGAGATCAGAGTGACTTATTCTACTTCGAAAGACAAGCTGCTCCCAGTATCACAGCGCCCACAGCTTCTAGCGTAACATTTAACAACCCTGCCTCGACAAACACTACCGCAACTGTTAATTTATCGGCAAGTGGAACCGGAGGTACTTTAGAGTATGCTTGTGAAGTAGGAGACACTACACCTGATAACTGGCAGACCGGTAGTACTTTTACAATAACAAGAGGCACGGGGACTGTATATGCTCAAGCAAGAAGAAGTAGCACAGCTACCTCTAGTGTTGTAAGTGCAACAAGACCTGCATTTTTAATAGGTGATACTGGAGTAAACCCTTCGTCGACCACAATTGGCTACTCCGACACTAGTGCAAGTACAGTAGTAACTTACGGTACTTATGGAGAAGCTTACTCAGTACGTGTAAATAATGGCTCTACAAACCTAGGCGCAACTATAGCAAATAGTGTAGGAACAGCTACTATATCTTTTACTAGCTCCTTACCAACTGCCGGAAATACCACCACCTATGAGATATTTGTAAGAAGGCCTACAAGTACGGGTGGAGATGGTAGTACCTATCACGCTACTAATGACACCTTTACAGTAACGCGCAGCGCTGCGGATACAACACCTAATGCTTTTGACTTTACAAACCAAACAGGAGTAGCTCTCAACAGTACAAGAACTTCTGCAAATACAGTAACTATTGCAGGACTAAGCACAGGAGTCACAGCAAGTGTTACAATAAGTGGTGGCCAGTACAGTAAGAACTTAGCAGCATACTCTACTGTCAGCGGCATTACTGCAACTAACGGAGACACCTTTAAATTAAGGCATACTTCCTCTACCAGCAACGGTACCAACACTACAACCACTCTTACCGTAGGCGGTGTAGCAGGCTCTTTTGTAAGTACAACGGTTGGAGATACAACTGCACCTGTAATCACGGTGACCTCCGGAACAGATACGGTTGAGCGTGGAGGTTCTTGGACTGATGCTGGTGCTACTGCTAATGGAGGTGAAACAGTCTCCTCTAGTGGAACAGTAAATACAGCTGTTGCTGGAACGTATACCATTACTTACTCAGCAACAGATAGCTCTAACAACACTGGTACAGCAACTAGAACAGTCACTATCGTTGATACCACAGCTCCTATTATTACTCGTCTAGGTTCTGCCACTGTAACCTTGAGTAAGGGCGGGACATATAGTGATGCAGGCGCAACTGCTGTTGATAATAATGGCGATGGAACTATAACGAGCTCCATAGTAACAGTAAACCCTGTAAATGTAAACGCTGCTGGTACTTACACCGTTACATACAATGTATCTGATTCTGCAGGCAACGCCGCTACACAAGTAACTAGAAGTGTAACTGTAAACTATATAGCTCCTGATACTACTATTACTGATGTAGATACTATAACACGCCCTAACGGAAGTACTAACCACTCTATTACTATAGCAGCAGGCTCCTCAAATACAATATACGAAGTAAGAACTGTTAGCGCCTCTGGAACTGTTGTAGGTACGAGAACAGGTAACGGAGCTATTACTGTTGCAAGTATACCAAGTGCAGGCACTTCCGCAACTTATTATATTACAGGAAGAGTAACAACCGCAAACAACGGTTCTAATGCCGCCTCTATAGCTGATACTTACATAGTTCTACACGAAGCAGAAAATAGTGGATCTACCGTGGGGGATGGAGGCACAGGAACTTACGGACTTAAAGTCTACGACTCAGCGGGAAATGTAACTTTAGATGTATCTGATAGAGTCGTAATCTTTAGAGAAAGAGTCCAAGGATCCCTTACTGCGTCACAAACCACTAAGACTGTGACTCTTTCTGCAGTAGGTACTTCCGTTATTAACTTAGACCCTATACAAATTAGTGAGATCTATGATGGTAATATACCGCAAAGACAGAAGATATTATATTTTACTGTTTCAGGAACAACCTTAACAATTCAAAGAACTGCTGTTAATGCGAGAGGTTCTTCATCTGCAGTACAAACTTACGACTTATTAGTCGTATATGATCCGGAGTAACTAATGGCATATGGAATAAAAGTATGGAGCGCAAATGGAGCAGTACAGCTAGACTCTACAGATACTAATCAGATTCTTTACCAAGAGTTTGCAAGTGGTACCAGTAGTGCAATAACTGGTGCCGGTACAGGGGATTTTCAAGCAGAACATATAAGCGTTACAGGGTTTACTACAGCGGAGTGTTTAGTCTTTATACGCCCTACCGGTACTGTGACAGGAGTAAAAGCTTATGTAATACCTAGATCTAATGGCTTTAGTATTTTTTCAGATACGAATAGAAGTTTCTACTGGTATGTATTTAAAAAAGCTTCTAGCTTGTCCACTCCTACAGGATATGGACTTGTCGTATATGCCTCAGATGGTACTACTGTTCAATATAACTCAGACGTGCTATCCGCAAGAATTAAAGGCAGAGTAACAGGAGTTCTAAATGGTGTAGTGTCAGGCTCAAACCTTTTTGGTATGGGTACTTTTCAATATACTTTTGCAAGTGCCCGTCTATCACCAAACAAAGGTTTTATTAAAGGTTTTCATTGGCACTGGACGAGTACCGGAATAGAGTTTCTTAATGGTACTATTTCTCCTGATGGAGCCTCTTATAGCTCTTCTTCCAGTAACGCAGAGAGGGAGGATATGTTTTATTTTAATATATCACAACCTACCGCGCTGGTTATACAAGCGCCGAACCCATAAAAAATAAATCTTGACAAAATACGCATGATGCGATATAATATGAAAAATTAATAAGGTATGTAAGAATGAAAAATTTAAAAGTTTTACTTATTCTGTCAGCACTATCAGGAATGGTTGTTGCACAGGATGATACGATCACTACAGATTCAACGACTACGAGTGATGTGACTTCTAGGTCAACTACAACTCTGAAGTCGCCGCCTCCGTCCGCAATAACACCGACGATGAATATATCCAATTCGGATTTATGTACAATAGGAGTTGCGGGTGCAGTGCAGACCCAAATACTAGGTATCTCCATGGGTACTACCATGAGAGATATGAATTGTGAGAAACTGAAGAATGCAAAGACTCTTTACGATATGGGTATGAAAGTAGCAGCAGTTTCAGTAATGTGTCAAGATAAGAGAGTATTCGATGCAATGTTAATGGCAGGAACACCTTGCCCTTACGATGGCATGATCGGAGCAGATGCTAAAGCTGGCTGGGCTGCACACAATGAAGAAGCACCTATAGAAGAAGAACAGGAGAGTATGGATGATAAGACAAAGGGCACACTACTGGGTGGCGCTGGCGTTGCTAGCTTACTCCTCTTGCTCTTACTCTGATGTAGTATACGGTAGTTCTAACACTACCGCCTACAACTGGGTTATGCAAAACATTTTACCACAACAGATGGGTCTTACAGTTGGGTCTGTAATATACAGATATACTACTGAAAAAGAGACAGCTGATGCTATGCTAGTGCATGTACAAAATGAGAATGCACTAGGTGATGGTTATATATTCCGGTCGACAGACGACTGGTCTGGGCTACCCGGAAACAGTATTAATAAAGTAGTAGCAGTAGGTGACATACCTATCGGCTACTGGGGAGATGGTTCAATAGAAGTAGAGGGCACAGGCTTAGTACTCGACCCTTCAGTTATATACACTTATAGATACGATACATGCTTTGACCCTCAGACCGATCCTAGTTGTGAAGGGTATCAAGTACCTTATGTAGCCCCTCCTGTAGTAACTTTTGTAGATCCTTTGGAAGAGGAGGCCATTCGACTAGAGATGGAAAGAGAAGTGGCTAAAATTGAAGAAGAGGAAGAAGCAGAACGTAAGGAACGCCGACTTAGATTGGCGAGCAAGCTTGAAGTTCTACTTGGTGGAATAAATGGAGCAATGATGGATAATATGGCACTTGCACAAGAGCAAGCTCTGTTTGGCATGAAATTTATACCAAAGTCCTATCTTGCCTCTCTCGCTGGTGGCGAGTACCTTGATGCTCTACAATTTGAGCATAAGGAAATACCTAAAAATATGAAAGCGTTGAGAAACGGGTTTGCTCAACAATTGATGCACGAAAATATGGTAAAAGCCCAGTATGATAATTTATTATCAAAGAGTGCTAACTAAGCACTAGAGACTAAATATGAAAAAACTAATATTAGCCACTGCGCTTCTTGCACCTTTTGCACTTGCAGAGCATGCCGAAATTATCGGTAACGTTGAATCAAAGTGTTCCATCACAACCGATACTCAAGGAGTTTATGGTAACCCCCTAGCGAGCAAGCTTAGTACTTTGGCTGCAGACGGAGGAGTTCTTCCTATTCTACGATATGATATTATAACTGCTGGTTCTTATAAGGCAGTAATCGGTTATCCCAATGAGTTCGCTTCAAGCCCCGCGCTAAATGATATAGTTACTTGGACGGGTTCTACTATCGTAGGTGAGGTATCGGATGCGTCTATGTCTGCTTTTGAAACTAACAAAGTTGAATATAACAACATTACTGAGTTTCCATTAAGTATTGCAGGCACTGCATGGTTTAATGTTGCTTCAGAAGCAAACTATGGTTACTTAACTGCACTTCCTGCAGGTCAGTACGTTGCTACAGTTACAGCAGAGTGTGTCGCAATCTAATGCGCTTCTTGTTCTTATTGGCATTAATAGTGAGTGGCTACGCAAGTAGTCATTCACTCACCCCCACATACCCTTCTTTAGAATTATCGTATGTGCCCGGAGTTTACAAAGCCGACTTAGAACTATTTAATGCACGAAAAGATATATCGTATTATGAGGTGGGTGTCTTTGATGCTGAATGGAACGCCATAACAGCAGCTATCACACCTAAGAAAATTATGAAGGTGCCTCATAGCACGAGTAAGAAAATAACAGTCTATATTCCAGCCGCGTCAAAGGATAGGGCTGTTTATATATGTACTAAATCTAAAACACTATTTACCCCAGTAACTCAGGTTACTGTAATATTATCCAAAATTTGTTCTAAGCTAAAGTGAGAAAATGTGAAGTTTATAATTCTTGTACTGATATTGTGGAGTTCATGGACTTGGAGTCAGTCTAGTTCAATGAATCTCAATATACCTACGTCTCCGTCGAGCTATGCTTCTGATCGTGTACAAAGTGGTACTTTTACATGTCAGAGTGCTATAGGCTCCTCTACTAATGTTGAGTTCGGTGTAGTGGGCTTTATTAATGACCAACAGCAAAACAATCCGTATGGGTTGCCCGGTTTAGACGTGAATGGCAATTATATGAATTCGCCCATGGAGCAGGTAAAAGATGTGGGTGTCTACGCTAGGATAACAATACCTATTGGTGGGCCGAAAGAAAGAATTAACTGTAATACCTTGTATGAACTAGAGTTACAGATTAAACGCATGGAAGTGCAGAAACTAACACAAGAGATTAATAATCTCAGAGCTTTAAAGTTTGTGGAGGAATAACAATGGCTGAGTTCGAAATTGGTGGAATGACGTTCAAAGGCGGTAGGATGATGGTCATGCTTACTGCATTGTCTACTCTAGGCGGAGGCGCTTGGGCAGGCTTTCAGTTCTATGATGATTATATGGACATGAAAGAAGTCATATCTAATATTGACACAGATGCTATCGAAGCACGCAACGACTTGATAGTTGTAAAACTTGATGAAGCCATTGAGTATACTCGAGATATCAAATCAGGACTACGGGATGATATTATCTCCATCGAAAAGCAAGCAGACCGCGTAGAAGACCAAGTTCGTGAATCCGAAGAAAAAGTACGAGTAATGATAGATAAGGCCAATGACCGGTTTGAAACCAAGCGGGACGCTTTAAAATCTGATACTGACCGAGACATGAAGGAACTAGAAGACCGTATAACCAAGAAACTGCAAAGAGCCCTAGACAACCCTTTGGCAGACTAGACCCCCTAAAAAAAGTTCTTGACAATTTACCTCTATTTGAGTATAATCTAAACCATGACAAAAGAATTAACTACAATCAGTCCAGAAGGTCTCGAAGTTGCGAATAGCTATTTGATGTTCGGCAATATTAAGGGCGTCTGCCAACATCTTCAGGTGTCAGAACCCGAAGTAGTAGAAGTGCTTAATAAGCGAGAAGTAAAGCAGTATATAGACACTATATACTTAGATATGGGATACCGGAATAAGAATAACATAGGATCTCTGCTAGACGACATGATAGCCTCGAAGTTAGAAGAAGCACGCGAGTCTGGTGTATATTCTAGCAAGGATTTAGCAGACCTACTACAGATGGCACATAAAATGCGTATCGACGAGATTAAGGCACAGACCGATCTTGAGAAGGCACAGGGTGGAAGCATAAAGAACCAAACGAATGTACAGATTAATGAAGCTGTTCCATTCGGTCAGGGAAATTATGGCAAGCTAATGGAAAAACTTTTGAATGGAACCGAATAGAGATCAATGGGATAATAGCGACTTACAACAATTTCGAGAGGTACTTCCAAAGGTGCACGACCTTGAGGGCGACTTTCATATTCACGAAGTTCAATGTGAAGAGCGCTGGAAAACATGCTTCTATCGACTAGAAGAACTTGACAGATCAATGCGAAGAATTGAAAGCCGTTTGACCATGATGGGTGGTACGGTAATACTATTCCTAGCAGGCTTAGTAGTTACACTAACTACTTTGGGAGTACCTTCATAATGGCTGTTAAAAAGAAAAAGAAAGATTCAAGATTAAAAAGAGCTGGAGTTAGTGGTTATAATAAACCTAAACGTACGCCCGGACACGCAAAGAAGTCTCATATCGTTGTAGCTAAAACTGGCGGTAAAGTGAAAACAATTCGTTTCGGTCAGCAGGGAGCTAAAACGGCAGGTAAGCCCAAGGCCGGCGAATCTGCCGCAATGAAAGCAAAGCGTAAAAGTTTTAAAGCCAGACACGGCAAGAATATAGCTAAAGGCAAAATGTCTGCAGCGTATTGGGCGAATAAAGTCAAATGGTAGATAAAGAATTTCATCCAGCAGACACAAACGGAGATGGCAAAGTATCTGATGCAGAAGAGGCGATGTACCTTGAAGCAAAACGTAAAGAACTAGAAGATGCAGATGCAATGCGAGATGCACAACGTAACATGGCATGGTTCGCTTTAGCTGGAATGCTACTCTACCCTTTCGCAGTAGTACTAGCCAGTCTCGTGGGCTTAGATGAAGCTCAGAAAACATTAGGATCAATGGCACCTACTTACTTCGTATCGGTAGCCGCAATTGTAGCGGCATTTTATGCCAAAGAAGCAGTAGGAGGAAAGAAATAATGGAAATGTTACTTGATTTAGCAATGACCTTCTGGCAGTGGACAATACTCGCAGTATTAGTACTAGTCGGATTTGTAGTAAATAAGTGTGATAAAGAAGAAGAAGATTTAGTACAGTTTAAGTACCCTGATATGCCTAAGATGCAGCCTGTGCCTATTGCAACAAAAGACAAAGGTTTTTTCAAAGGTATACTTATGTGGTTAATGGGAAGTCGTAAGTGGGTTATATGCGAAGCTTTTCATTATAGCTTAAATGGTGTAGAGTACAAAGTTCCTGCAGGTTTCGAATTTGACGGAGCCTCTGTACCGAAGTTTCTAGCAACTTTCTTATCTCCTGTTGGAGTATTACTTATGGGCGGCTTAGTGCATGACTACGGATATAAGTATGCTACTCTTATGACGAAAGACGGAACTAATATTGGATACAAAGACCAAAAGTATATGGATGGATTGTTTCGTGACATTTGTATTGAAGTAAACGGATTCAAAGTGTTAAACTACCTCGCATACTGGACACTGCGTCTCGCAGGTTTCGTAGCTTGGAACGGTCATAAAAAGAGAGGGACTCAACATGAAATGGATTAAAATGGCAATGAAAGAGCGCACATCTTGGGATGGCGCTATGTTAATAGGAATCTGTGGTTCAGTAATCCTGTTCGGCGGACTCGCAAAAATGATGGCTTGGGTTGGTCTAGGATATGGAATCTGGACTCTAGTAAGGAAAGAATCATGATATACGAAAAACGTGGAAAATGGTGTTGGAGAGGCAAAGACGGAAACTTACGTAAGTTCCCAACTAAAGAAGCCGCACTAGCAGCACTAGCTCTAGATGCACCTGACTTAAGTGGTGTTGAACTTAACGATAACGGCTATTTTTTAGAGCCTTGTTGTGAGTGTGAAGATTGTCAATGCGACCCCTGTGAGTGCGAAGAGTCGGAAAAATATATTAATGATGTAGCCGAATCCCTCAAAAATGCAAAATACAATACTTATAGAATGTAAATAAAAATGGCAGTAGAAATAAGCAGGAGAGATATTCTTTCCGACAAAATATACGATTTACAATCTGAGACAAGGTTTCTCAAACTCCCAGTCGATCCCTATTTGGAATTGCTGGGAGTTACCGCTTTACCATCGCAGATAGCAATTATCAATGCGATAAACAACCCTAAGTACCGTTTTGTCTGTGCAGCTGTCTCCCGGCGACAGGGCAAGACGTACATAGCGAACATTATTGGACAGCTTGTGTCTCTAGTACCCGGCTCCAATATTCTTATTATGTCACCCAACTATGCCTTGTCTCAGATTTCTTTTGATCTTCAAAGAAATTTGATTAAGCATTTTGACTTAGAAGTAACGAAAGATAACGCAA
>Ga0209090_10000798_pt1 | contig 19915 bp, 12 predicted proteins | sample ArcticOcean_MG_C_9_FD_187432 | JGI IMG/M metagenome (GOLD analysis project Ga0209090, IMG submission 187432) | Marine microbial communities from western Arctic Ocean - ArcticOcean_MG_CB2_152 (SPAdes) (version 2) | ecosystem: Environmental > Aquatic > Marine > Oceanic | place: Arctic Ocean... | reverse complement strand
ACGGCCGAACTGCGTTTGCGTTTGCGTACAAAATTATGGGAATTATTGGAGGCTTGCGAAAAAAATAGTGCCTCTTTCCAAACAATTCCGGAGGGTCCATTTTGGGAAATTAATTTGGTCCGGAAAAAGCAATTAAAAGCTGCATTGCTGGATTTTGACTCAGTTCCTGTTTACACAATTCACGGATTCTGCAAACGAATTTTACGGGAATTTGCTTTTGAAAACAGACAACTCTTTGAGCAGCAACTGTGCGACACAAATCTGCTTTTTCCAGAGGTGTTTAGGCGTTATATGCGAAGAGAACTGCTTTCACGGAATACTCCGGTTTCTCAACTTTTTGCACTTTATGTAAAACTCGCAGAAGGGAATCTTGACACGCTGGAAAGTGACATTAATGTTCTGCTTTCGAAGGATGGTAAATTCATTCCACTGTTGCCTCAATTTGATGTATTTCTTAAAGAATTCAAAAAGACCTGGAGCGCTTTAACTTCCCACGACCTGAGTTTACGGAAGCAAAATGCTGGACAACATCCTATCCGTACTGCTTTCGAGTCAACAGCACTAAGCGGGGGTTCCAAGAATAAAACTCTCAGGAATCTTGAACTGCTTTTAGGCATCTTGGGAGAAAATCATTCTGGTGCTACAATCCTTGAAATTCTGCTAGGCATTTTTCAAATCGAACTCAAAACAGTTGCGAAACCAAAATGCAGAAAAACTTTAACATCCGGAGAACAGTGGCTTAGCACCGAAGAGTTTCCGGAACAGGAACGAAAGTGGATTACTGCAGTTGAGGATTGTGAAAACTTACTGCAGAGTTACAGTTTTTCAGGAAGTACAAACAAAATATTAAAAGCTTGGTTGACACAGCAGGTTCTTGAGGATGTGTGCCGTGAACTTGAACAAAACAAACTGGAGCAGGGAAAATTTGATTTTGACGACCTGCTCCGTTTGGTTGAAGACCAGGTTGTTCCTCCGGACATCAAAAGCTCCGCTGCAACACCACTCACCCGGGCAGTTCGAAAAAAATATGCCTGTGCAGTTGTTGATGAATTTCAGGACACCGATCGTCGGCAATGGTCAATATTCCGGCATTTATTCCTTGAAAGTACAGAACATCGATTAATCGTAATTGGTGATCCAAAACAGGCTATTTACTCATTCCGTGGTGCAGATATTTTCACATATCTGCAGGCACGAAAAACGATTGATGGAAAAACAGGACGCCCACCGTTTACACTTAAAAAAAATTACCGCTCTTCAGAAAGACTACTCTGCGGTTTGAATCAGATTTTCAGCGAAGAACGATGGTTCCCTGAAGAGCGCGGAATATTTTTCCAGCAGGTCGGTTGCGGTAAACCGGAACTTGAACTGAAAGATCTAACACCTGATCGCAACGCCATTCATTTGCTGGAACTGTTACCTCAATTTACAGTTTCTGGAAAAAAAATAGCTGACCAGAGAAAGGCAGTAAATCCTAAAGTTTCTTTGAAAATATTGGCTGCATTCGATTCTTTGAGCGGTAAAAAGTTTTTTGGCAAAGAAGCTTTTTTGAAAGCAGTTAAACCTGTGCTGGATTTCAATTTGAGTGAATCTGATCAAAGTGTGATCTTGAGTTTATTTCTGGACGATCAGGCAGAAAATGCTACTCGTCGATTTGCAGAAGCAATTGCGCTTGAAATTAAATGTCTTTTACGAATCGGATTTACCAAAACTGACCGACCGGTCTGGAAGAATGAAGAAGCAGAACGATCTTTACGTGAGCAGGATATTTGTGTCCTTTTCCGCAAAAGTAAGGAAGGTGAAATACTGGGAAAAGCTCTACGCAAAAACGGAATTGACTTTGCGTTTTACAAACAAAAAGGTTTATTTGCTGGACGTGAAGCTCAGGAAATCCTTGATTTGCTGGAAGCAGTTGCCCATCCTGCAGATCATTCACGTACAGCTAAAGTTTGGCTGACTCGCTTTTTTGGAGCAAAAATTCAGGATCTTGGACAAGCACCTACATGGGATTCAGAATTTTTACATCAGCTTCAGGAATGGAAGTCGTTAGCAGAGGCCCGGAAGTTTAGAAGGCTTTTTGACGATGTTCTGCTGCAGACAAAATTGATCGAGCGTGAATTGCTACTGAGTGGAGATGAGAGAAGTGTAACGAATTACGTGCATTTGTTTGAGGTACTGAACAAGCAGGTCCTGGAGCGGCACCTTGATTTGTTTGAATTGATTCAGTTGCTGCGGCGTTTTATTGAAGGAAAAGAAGATCCGGGTGAAAATGAAAATTTGCTGCGACTTGAAAGTGAACGAAATGCAGTTCAGCTAATGACAATGCATGCCGCAAAAGGCCTTGAATTTCCAGTCGTATTTTTATTTGGAGGACTGACCGGAAACAAAAAAGACACAATGAATTTTTATCATGATTCAACTGAAGAACCTGTCATAGATTTGCTCAGTTCAAATGTTCCAGCTGAACATCAGTGGCAGGCGGAAGCAGAACAGCAACGTCTGCTTTATGTTGCTATGACTCGTGCCTGCGGACGTCTCTATTTGCCATTTGCAGGATATTTAACGGGAAATTCAGGAAATCTTGTATGCAAAGTCAGTGACAGTTATTCATTCATTAACGATCAATTATCAACCATTAAAGAACAATTATCTGCTGCTGTTGACAATTCTACTTTCAGCAGCAGTATTGTCGGTACCTCTGCTTTGTACAAACAAGAAACCGTAAATAAAATTGAACAGGAAATGTTGCGTAAGTGGAAACCGACTCATCTTCCTGTGAACCCAATTATTTTGGATGATTCAATTGAACCAAGTAAATTATTCAATCAACTACGCTATAAAAAAAGGGGCTTTGTTTTAAGTTCCTTCAGCAGGATGAATAGAAAAAAGGAAGCACTGCAGGACATGGAAATGGAGTCTGCTTTGGTAGATGCTACGCCTGTAGAAATACGTACAGAAAGTGATTTGGGAATTCGCCGGGAAAATGATGAAACCAACGAAATTGGATTGTCTTCGACTGCAGAACTGCACCAGGTTACCACAGAAAGAGTAGATGCGTTCCAATCAGAAACTAATAAAGATCCGCTTCCGGGGGGAATTCAAACAGGAAATATGTTGCATGAATTACTGGAACTTGTGGATTTTAACACAATTCAAATAAGTAATTCTCACCAGGAATGGCTTGCTCATCCTAGCGTATATCGTCTGCTTGATTCGTTTAGGGAGCGTTATGGATATTTTGTTGAAACATTGCCTCGAGTTGCAGAAATAATCTGGAATACTTTGAGAGTGCCGGTGAAATTGGGAGAATCAAATGATTCTTTGGAATTGGCTGACAGTGAACGTTTTATAAGAGAAACTGACTTTTATTTTCCAATTCCTTTCAAGGTAAAAGGTAAAATGGACAAGGTCCGGGAGGCACAAAACTACAACTGGGGAATCGATCCAAAAGTAGACGGCTGGAAAGTTGAAAAAGGATTTTTGCGAGGTTCAATCGACTTTTTATTTGAACACAAAGGACTGATTTATTTGCTGGACTGGAAAAGTAATCTGCTATCAGATTACCATGTGGAAACATTGGAACAAGAGGTCAAGCAGCACTATGAACTGCAACTGCAGATTTACACTCTTGCAACGTCCTACTGGTTCAAACTCGATAGTGAAGAAAAATATAACGAAAAATTTGGCGGCGTACTCTACATCTTTTTACGAGGAATGCCCCAGCACAAGGGTGTTTACTTCAAGCGTCCAAGCTGGCAGAATTTGAATGAATACGAAAACAGGCTGCGTTTGGAAAATTATTAATCCAGAGACAAAACGTATTATTGACATGTTTTACCACATATGAGCGGTCTGGGAAATCCGCTTTTTTTTGATTTATTTTGCCAATATTCCAGGAAGATTCAAGCCTTTTTCCAGTGCGAATTTACTAGCAATCACGTATCCGGCGTCAGCGTGACGTATCACACTGGTTGCGGGATTATACTTTAAACTATAAACTACTGATTCGAAGTTCAATGTTCATTTGTTGAAATTGGTCGAGTCAGCTGGAAAAAAGTTTCACGTGAACTGTCTGTTCCAATGATTGCGGTGCGGTCATTAGCCTGAAAGCGAAAATTTGCATCCGGGTTTGGTTCCAAGACATCATCCCTAATGACACCAACGACTGAGGAAGCTGTTATTGTCCTAATTTCAGACTCTCCAATCGTTTTACCAACCAGTACGCTTCCTGGTTTAATCAACATCCACTGCATGTCAAACTGGTTTTCTGCCCACTGGAGCTGTTCCAGGATTTCATCCTCTTCATTTTCACTGAAAAAAGAGGCAAACAAATCCTGCCGCAAGGATTCAGTGTAATGCTGGATTTTGGCGGCAGGAATATGTAAATGCACCAGGGCCTTGCGTGCCATTTCAAGTCCAGCCTCAAATTCTGGAATCACAACCTCAGAAATATTGAGCTTTTTGAATTCTTCCAAAAACTCAACGCCCGGTGCACGAGCCACCACCTTAATTTCAGAATTCACTTTTCGCGCATTTTCGACTATTGCCTGCGCAATCACGACTTCCGGAGAAGTAATGATTAACAGCCGCGCCGAAGGAGTCTCTGCCGCCTCTAAAACCACTTCGTGACTAGCATCCCCATAAATAACGGGAATATCAGCATGTTTTGCCCTTTCAACCCGAAGTTGATCCAATTCAATAATTAACATGGGAACGCTGAGGCGTTTCAGAACCTGGGCAATCCGAAAACCAACTCGACCGCCTCCCACTATTATCACATGATTTCGTAATCCGGATTTAGGATAATTGATGGTGTCTAACGGCTCATGCTGGAACCAGCGTTTACTGAGCGCATACAGCTTCGCGGTTTGCCCGGAAATAATTGGTGTTAGAAACATCGTTATTATCGCTGTGGTCAAAACCAGTGAATAGACTTCATGGCTGATTGAGTTTGTGGAGACCCCAACCTGTGCCAGCACAAACGAAAACTCTCCCACCTGAAAGAGCCCCAAACCAACAGCTAAGGGCACCACATTCCCGTATTTGAAAATCCGGGCCAGCAACGCGAAAATAATGCCTTTACCAAGACTGACTATTAAAACAAGCATGAGAACCTGTTTCCAGTGATCCAGCAAAAATTCTGGATTGAGAAGCATCCCTACTGATGCGAAAAATAATAAACCAAAAAGATCCCGAACCGGAATAATGTCACTCAATGCCTGATGTCCATAATCGGATTCGCTCAAAACCATTCCGGCGACAAATGCTCCAAAAGCAAAGGAAAGTCCCACCAGATACGTCAAATATCCCACGCCCAAACCAATCGCGGTGATAGCGAGCAAAAATAATTCGCGTGACCCTAAATGGGCGATGTAGCGCATGATAAAGGGCAGCAAACGTGTCCCGAACAAAATCATTCCCGCCAAAAAAACAACTGTTTTCAGAATTGCGATTTCCAATGAAATCCAACCCAGTGAGGGATCGTTCAACATCGGGAGCAACACGATAAGGGGAACAACCGCTAAATCCTGTACGATCAACATTCCCACCATGACCTTGCTGGAAAGCGTTCCCAGCCAGCCTTGATTCATCAAAGTTTTTAGCAGGACCATTGTGCTTGACAGAGAAACCAGCGCGCCGAGCCAAAGGGAGGACTTAGCATCCCAACCCATCAACTGCCCAATGCCGTAACCCATTCCAATAGTCAGTATAATTTGAATCGGCGTTCCGATCAGCGCGATCTTTTTAACAGGTTTGAGGTCTTTGAGAGAAAACTCCAAACCAAGTGCGAACAGCAAAAGTGCAACTCCGATTTCCGCAAGTAGTTCAATTTCGTGTACGCTGGTCAGCGCGAATCCGCCGGTGTATGGACCAAACGCAATGCCGGTTAGAATGTATCCCAAAATCAACGGCTGTCCCAGTCTCTGCATAAGGAGTCCGCTGAAAAACGCTGTAACAACAAGCAGAATGAGATCTGTGGCAATACCCATGGGGTAAATGAGGCTAAGATGCTAAAATTAAAATAAAGGTAAATGGCACGGAAAAAGTCCTAAAACTGTGTCATTTTCGAACGAAATGAGAAATTTAGTATAAACTAGCAGACTAATATCATAAATATTTCAGTCTTTTTTCGAAACCATTTTTTATGGGTTTAATTTTTTCCTACTTTTAATTATGCTCATACAGTTAATATGTCAATACAAAATAATGGAAAGCGGATGAAATTTTTTGCGGAACTTGCCCTCATTCCGGAAGGTTGGGCTAAAAATGTGCGGGTGACATTGGATCAAACTGGACGTATTGGGAATGTAGAATCCGGAGTTGAACCTAATCCTGACGATCAAAATTTACGTAAACGAATTCTTCTTCCGGCTATGTCCAATCTGCACAGCCACTCGTTCCAACGGGCAATGTCCGGACTAACAGAAAAACGTTTGGAAAAGCGGGACAGCTTTTGGAGTTGGCGTGAGTTGATGTACAGTTTTCTGGAACGCCTGACTCCGGAACGAATGGAGGCGATTTCGGCTCTTGTTTTTATGGAAATGCTGGAGTGCGGTTATGCCTCAGTCGGTGAATTCCATTATGTCCACCATCAGAGCGGCGGACAGCATTACGAAAACATTGCGGAAACTTCGTGTCGTATTATTAACGCCGCACAGAAAACGGGAATCGGATTAACGCATTTGCCGGTTTTTTACATGCAGGGTGGTTTAAACGGTAAAAAACTTGCTGAAGGGCAGCTTCGTTTTGGCAACGAGTTGGAACAATATTTACGGATTCTGGATCAGACTCAAGACTCGCTCCGGAATGCTCCGAAAGATTACTTTCTCGGCATGGCGCCGCATTCGTTAAGGGCGGTGTCTCCAGAATTCTTGAAGGAAATTGTTGAGGCAAGATCATCCGACACGGTTCATATTCACATTGCAGAACAGCTTAAAGAAGTTGAGGAAATTCAAACACATTTCGACGCACGTCCGGTGGAATGGTTACTCAACAATATTGCGGTTGATTCACGCTGGTGTTTGATTCATGCAACACACATGACCCAGGAGGAAACACAAAATCTTGCAAAATCCGGAGCGGTTGTTGGACTTTGTCCAATCACAGAAGCAAATCTCGGTGACGGTGTTTTCGATGGAACCGAATTGCTTTTGTCCGGAGGGAAATACGGCATCGGCTCCGATTCGAATGTGCGAATTTCCTTGACTGAAGAATTACGGTTGCTGGAATACAGTCAGCGTCTCGTCCGCAAAGAGCGTAACGTGATGACAAGCAAAATCGGATCTGTCGGCAGGGCACTTTACGATGATTCTCTGACCGGAGGCGCTCAAGCTCTGGCCCGTAAATCCGGAAGTATTGTTCCCGGAAACTGGGCTGATTTGCTGACGCTTGATGCCGAAGCCTTGACATTGAACGGCTGTACGGAGGATGAAATTTTGGATCGCTGGATTTTTTCCGGAGACGATTCTCTTGTACGTGAAGTCTGGTCCGCAGGAAGGCAAATGGTTGCGGATGGACAACACATTCGGCACGAAGAAATTGAACTAAAATACCGCTCTGTTATTCAAGAAATTAGACAATAAAATTAAAAAAATGAAGACTAAAAAGGAAAGATTTGTTTTCCAGAGAAAGATTTTGTGAAAGTTTGGAAATTTTCATGTGTAAGGTTATTTCTCTGGATTTCCGATTTCTCGGGAATCCAGGAATGATAGTACATAGATTGTTTTTGACCTGATCGTTAATTTTGAAATAAGTTCAAATAAGTATGATAGCCCTCTTTTTCCAGGTCATTTTTTGCAACAAAGCGAAGTGCCGCAGAGTTGATGCAATAACGTAATCCGTCAGGTTTTGGGCCGTCATTAAACAAGTGTCCCAGATGAGAATCTGCTTTCTTGCTTCTGAGTTCAGTCCTTACAGAGAACCAGCTATTATCTTCTTTTTGGATTAAACTTGCTCCTTCAATAGGTCTTGTAAAACTGGGCCAGCCGGTGCCAGATTTGTATTTATCTATTGAACTGAACAGAGGTTCGCCTGAAACTACATCAACATAAATACCTTCTCTCTTGTTATTCCAGTATATATTTCTGAAAGGCGGTTCTGTCGAATCGTTTTGCGTAACTTCAAACTGTAAAGGAGTCAGTATTTCTTTTAGTTCTTCCAAATCCGGTTTTTGAAAATTGGATGTTTTATTGAATACTTTAACCTCGTTTATTTTTTCTCCCCATAATTCTTTAAGCCGTTGATCTCGTCCACATCTGAAACGGTAATAAAAATATTTTAGTTTACTCTTTATGTAGTAATTCTGATGGTAATCCTCTGCATGATAAAATTCACCGGCCATAATAATCGGCGTTTTAACGGACTCTTTCAAAATACCGGATTTTTCAAGCAAAGATTTTGATTCTTCCGCCAATCGTTCTTGTTCTGTAGAAAGATAAAAAACTGCCGTTGAATACTCATGGCCTCTGTCACAAAATTGTCCATTTTCATCAGTTGGATCAATATTGATCCAAAATATTTCCAGCAGTTCTGCATAAGAAATAACAGACGGGTCAAAAGGGATCAACACTGCTTCAATATGACCAGCTCTTCCATAATTTTGATAGCTTGGATTTTTAGTGGTTCCACCGATATAACCTGAAATAACATCTTTTATTCCTGAAATTTTTTCAAAATCTGATTCCATACACCAGAAACACCCTCCTGCAAAGATGGCTTTTTCAAGATGTTTTCCTGCAAAAGTTGCGGGTGAAGTCAGGCAGCTCAGTCCAAAAATAAATAAGATAATAATAAATAATTTACTCATACTGTTCCTATAAATACTTTAAAGTTCAGTTAGCAGCAACCGTGTTAATTCTGCAGAAGGAATTTCACTGTAGTCGCTGATATTTTCCCCACACCAAAGTGGTGTAAAATCGTCAATTCTAACTGCTTCAGCTTTTGTACGTAAAACATAAATTACGGCTGCAGCAAGCGGAAATTCGGGTGTATCGGCATTGATTGGACCAATTTATAAGATGCTTCTGTTTCCAATTCCACGGGCCGGTGTCTGGCACTAAAAATATTTGTGATGACAGTCTTGCTGGTTTTTTTGCTTTTTATAGATGCCCGTTAAATTTGACTGGTTTTTGTTTCAGTACAGAGCAGATATGCTGTGCCGATCTGGACTGCAGAGGCACCAAGTGAAAGTGCTTTCTTGAACTCCGGCCATTAGAGCCTGAATTATGGGAAGTTCTGTACCGAAAAAAGTTTTGTTGAACTTGGTTTTGACCATGACAAAAAATTTAAACAAACAAAGAGAGAAAGCATCGCAGTCTGTGCGAACCGAAAAATTAAAGAGAAACCGCTCTTAATAGTGAGTTCTTGCAAACCACAAAAACTAACGTCCACCCTGAAAGACTTTGAATTTCTTTTTTTTTGAAAAATGCGAATTTTCGGAACGATTATGGCCCAGATAAACTCCAATGCCCCAGCCGATGAAACCGTATATTAGAGCATTTGTAGTCTGCTCCCCACCTATAATTTCTGTGCTCCAAAATCCTGCCAGCAGGCCCAAAAAAGCGCCTGTTCTGACATATTTATCCTGAAAAATAGTCAACACAAAAACCAGCAAATGTCGCATCATTTTGTTAAAATAGAATTATCAGCACAACTGACAGTAATTGCAGATCGTTATTTTCGTCGGTTGTCTAAGCTAAAAAACTAAAGACCTTATGGTTTGAGATAGTGCCAGGAACATTCTTGAAGAAAAATATATTACAAGAATACCACCTATAAACAAATCACCCTCTCCCTGTATGGGATGAAAAAACATTGTAAAATTTGACGGAGGTTCTAGTTTCTCCTCCAAAGGTCTCTTCCTTCGAAAGACAATCATTGCCACGAGCGATAGAATAGTTAAAGCGATCCAGTTTCCCATTTTATTTAATTCTGAAGAAGAATTATGTAATTTTGATCATATCAGTCAAAACTTTCCTTCTATAGCTTATACGAGATGAGCCAATGTGACAACGCAAAATCTATGCAATCATAATCAAAAACTAATGCTTTTCATAACTGTCTTTATATGAATGATGCCGTAGTAAAAAGTCCTGTAACTGTGTCATTTCGATCGATACGAAAAATCTTGTATAAGAAACCCGCACTAATATCATTAAGATTCCTCCCTAAGGTCAAAATGACAGATTAGATTCCAGACTTTTTTTGAGACTGTCAAAAATAACTTTCTAGTAATAATACTTAAATCTCTTGCTTTCGAGGACTACTGTCTCTTTCAAAACCGCATTGCGTCTTCAGTTGACAAACGATAGTATGAAATTCACATAAATAAAGGAGCATGTATGGAAATTCCACCATTATTTAACTTGACTGAAAAAGTTGCCTTAGTTTCAGGTGCAAGCCGGGGAATTGGGGCAGCCATAGCACAAATTCTAGCTGAGTTTGGGGCCAATGTCATTCTGACCAGCCGCAGGGCAGAAAATTTAAAAGAAGTTGAAACATCAATTCTAAAGTCTGGCAATCATGCTTCCAGCATGGTTTGCCACAATGGTGATCTTGCACAGATAGAATCACTTTTTCAAAACATTAAGAAAATCCACGGCAGACTGGACATTTTGATCAACAATGCGGCAACCAATCCTTTCTACGGTTCGGTCCTGGATGCAGATGAAGCGGCATGGGATAAAACTCTGGATGTGAACTTGAAGGGACCATATTTCATGTCCCAGCATGCGGCAAAACTAATGCAGAAAAACGGAGGTGGATCAATCGTAAATGTTTCTTCGATAAACGGTCGTATTCCGATGCATCAGCAAAGCATTTATTCAATTACAAAAGCAGGCCTAATTTCAATGACACAAGCCTTTGCCAAAGAACTTGGGGGTGACAATATTCGTGTGAATGCGTTACTTCCCGGTCTCACTGACACAAAATTTGCCTCTGCAGTCACACAAAATGAAGAGCTGATGAAAACTGTTTTACCGCAAATTCCACTGGGCAGAATTGCCCAGCCGAGTGAGATGTCTGGAATGGTGCTTTTTCTGGTTTCTGACGCAGCTTCATACGTTACCGGCAGCACATTCACAGTGGACGGTGGTGTATTGGCTTAGACAATAGTCCTGTACTTTCAGGGACAGGAAAAGCTTCGCTCGAATGACAGTTTTTTGTTCCAGCTGGATGGCAGTTTTGTGGTTTTCTCGAACTGGGTTCTTGTTTCGTGATTTCAGTTTTCTTGTAGTTTCAAAGATGAGCTTTGCGGGAAATCTGTAATTCAGAAAAACATAGTCTACTGTCTTGTTAGGGAGTTGTCATTCCCACGCAAGCTTAAATCCAGGGGTGTGCTTTCAATGAGAGGATATTCCGTTTTTATCCTGACAAAAATAAATAGTATATTTGTTTCAAAAATATTTTTACCAAACAACGTGCTGAATAAACAAAAACAAATAACCACAACAAACTAAAAGAAAGGAACAAAATGAGTAAAGCATACCGCATTGAAAAAGATTCAATGGGAGAAGTCAAGGTTCCACAGGAGGCACTTTATGGAGCGCAAACCCAACGTGCGGTTGAAAATTTTCCGGTCAGCGGAATCTGCATCAGCCGTCCGCTGATTCATGCAATGGGTGTAATAAAACAGGGTGCAGCAAAAGTAAATGCTGAAATGGAGAACATTCCAAAAGATGTAGCACACGCGATCCAGCTTGCGGCGCAGGAAGTGATTGACGGCAAGCTGGACGAGCATTTTCCGATCGACATTTATCAAACGGGATCCGGAACGTCCAGTAATATGAATGCCAACGAGGTAATTGCACACCGCGCTATGGAACTGGTTCCGGAACTGAAGGTCAAGGTTCACCCGAATGATCACATAAATTTTGGTCAAAGTTCTAATGACACTTTTCCGACCGCCATCAGGATAGCAGGATTTCTTGAGGCCAAAAATACTTTGATTCCGACACTTATATTTTTGCGTGAAACATTTTTGAAAAAAGGTGCTGAATATTCCCATGTGGTCAAAACTGGCAGAACACACCTCATGGACGCAATGCCGGTGACATTTGAACAGGAATTCAGCGGTTATGCACGGCAAATTGAAATTGGTATTCAGCGCATAGAATCATCATTGCTGCAGATGGAGGAACTGCCGATGGGCGGGACTGCTGTTGGAACAGGAATTAATACAGATCCGGAATTTCCTCCCAAATTCGCGGCAGAAATTTCAAAACTTACCGGTGAGTCATTTCGGGAAGCAGAAAATCATTTTGAAGCACAATCAACAGTGGACGCACCGGTTTCCATGGGAGCCCAATTAAAAACTCTGGCAGTCAGTCTCTTGAAAATTGTCAACGATTTGCGCTGGATGAATTCCGGACCAAACGGAGGGCTCGGAGAAATTCAGCTGGCAGCACTTCAACCGGGATCTTCGATCATGCCCGGAAAGGTAAATCCGGTGATTGAAGAATCAATGGCAATGGTCTGCGCGCAGGTTATTGGTTACGATGCAGCGATCAGTATCGGCGGTTTGTCCGGAAATTTTGAGTTGAATGTGATGTTGCCGATGGTGGCGCACAGTCTGCTCGAATCAATCCGACTGCTGTCGAACGCGTCCAGGAATCTTGCTACCCGTTCCGTTTCAAGGCTGGTTGTGCGTGAAGATCACATCAAGGCGCTTGTCGGAAAAAACCCAATTCTGGTAACAACTCTCAACCCCCTGATCGGTTATGACCTGGCAGCAAAAATTGCTAAAAAAGCTTTTGCGGAAAATCGTGCTCTCAAAGAAGTTGCCCTGGAAATGTGTGATCTTTCAGAAGAAGAATTGGATAAAGCGCTTGATCCGACAAAAATGACCAAAGGCGGGTTTGTGAAATAAAAATCGCCTTCCATCAATTTTTCCGATTGGCCAGAAGGAAAATGATCTGGAAGAGAGCGTCTTTTTATATCATCGGAAGGCTGTCAGTTGGATTTTTTTCCAGTAGCTGCCGATCGTGAAAGTAGCGGATTGTAGTGTTCGCGGAGGCATGGCGTGCATAGGACTGGACTTTCTGAAGAGGTTCACCCAACTCAAGTGCAAGTGTGATTGCGGTATGCCGAAGATAGTGGGCAGATATAGTTAAACCTACGGCTTTTCCGAGTCTGGCGACGATGTCATTGATACCTTTTCCTGACATTTTGTGACCAAGTGTACGGAAACCAAGAGAAGGAAAAACATTTGGTGCTGCAATCTTGTTAGCCTGAAGAATTTTGTGCCACTCTTCAAATTCTGCATGCAGTTCGTTTCTCAATTTGATACGCTGCTCCTTTCCACTTTTTGTATGCCGCAGTACTGCAACGTGAAAGGAACCATCCTGTACAATATCATCCCAAAGCAAATCTGCTGCTTCGCCACGTCTTGCCGCGGTAAGATACAGAAATTTCAACACAAGAGCATTGCGAAATCTTAACAACGACGCGATTCGTCCATCATAATGAATAACTTTATTTGCCTCCATCATAGCATTTAACTGCGAAACCTGGAGTGCACCTTTACTGGCCCCAGAGTCGACTTTTTCTGCCCGAATGACAGAGGCTTTGAAAGGATTTTGTTTTAGATAACCAAACTCTGTCAGCACCTTACAGACTTTGCGCAGGGCACTCATGGTTTGGTTAATTGTGGATGGCTTTTTACCAGAGGCTTTCAACTGATTCTTGTATTCCAGCATCCTCAGTGGATCAAAGTTTCCCAGTTCCTGCAACTCCCTGATATTTGCCCATTGCTGTAAATCACGGAAGGCCCGTGCATAAGCACGCTGCGTGTTGGCTGCATATTCACCAAAAACCAGATTCAAAGCCTCTCCCGGTTCAAGAACTGGCTGCTTAACTTCCAGTGTTCTATTTTCCTGAGTTTTCAATTCAGAATTTTGATCATTGGTTAAAATAACTTCCATTTAAAATAAATTTCAAGGCTGAATCAGAATTGTTACTACATACGGTGGATGGCGAATTAAAAGCTCCATTGGCGGAGGCAGTTTCAGTTGATCTATAGAATCCATTATAATTTTATCAAACTTTTGTGAACCACTTGTTTTTAACAGTCGTCGTTCAATGACCTTGCCAAATTGATCAATTTGCAGACGAAGTCGTGTTTTTAAGTTCCTGCTGGACCGATTACGGTGTTTTTGTCGAAAGAACATTAAATCTTTTTTAATATTTTTCCAGATCAACTGATTGTAACGCCGCTGCGCAATTTTAAATTTTAGCAATTCGAGCGGCAACATTGCCTTTCGTGCAGGAACTATTTTACTTTCGCTAATTTTCGGTTCAGGAGTTAAATTTGTAACTTCAGTTTTAATTTTTTGATCAGACTCTTCTTTCTTTAATGAATATTCCGGAGAAGATGATTTAGACGGTTGCTCTGGTTTTAAATCCAGCATAGCAGTTGGATGTACGGTATAACTCTCCATCCGAAGCACGATGCTTTTTAACATATCTTGCTGAGTCAATCTGCACTCTAAACAGGCTTCATGCTTTACACGCCACTTCCGGTTTTCTCCAATCAGAACCAGAGTAAGACGAGTTTCTTTTGGTATACTTTTCAACAAAAACAAGCTTGTCTGCGGAAAAATTTTCAGGATCTTCAAGATGCATTTTAAATGCAGACAAGATTGTTTATTGGTTGACTGTCTCATTTTTTGAAGGACTTGTTCAAAGGAAGACTGGTCACTGAAATCATAAGTCCGGGCTAATTCTTTCCGTAAATTATGAAGCAAGATTTGTTCCGAAAATTCTGGTGTGGGGCTCATATTTAATCCCATAACCACCGCACGCGGTTTGTATTCCTGTGACCAAACCCGGGAAGGGAGTGAAAAGAAAAACAGCACAATTAGTGCAGAAAAAATTGAGAGCTGAAAAGAACGATTGGGGAAATTTGAAATGAACACAGAAAAGCCAAATTTTTGAGAAAAGTAATCAACCAGACGAACTTTTGTTATACAACTGTATGAGACTTTTCGCAAGAAGTTGCGGGAAAATTAGTTCAAGTAAAGAAATAAATCATGAGTCATGTTTTTCTGCAATGATAGTTACATCATGAGAAATATGGTTGTTAGAATAAAAAAACCTAGTCATTCCGGGAGAAACACAGCGTAGCCAGAGAATACAGGGGGACTTAACAGTTTTTTTATTCAACTTGATTTGAAATTTGGATCCAGAATCAAGTCAGGGATGACAAAAAAATAATTCAGTAAATTCTAATTAGTTTGCGACATCAAAGGGAAAGAATATCTCCTCCAGCGGCCTTTGCATCAGCTGGGTCATGAGTGACAAGAAGTGTGGGAAGTTGATTTTTTACTGCATAAGCAAAAACCTGCTTCCGGAACCTTCCACGCAGTTCCTGATCAAGTTTGGAAAACGGTTCATCAAGCAGCAAGGCTTCCGGTTGGGCGAGCAAAGTGCGCATCAAAGCAACTCTTGCCCTTTGTCCGCCAGACAAACTTGCTGGATCCCGTTCGTACATTCCGGACAGTTCAATTTCCTCCAGTGCCTGTTCAATTTGATCGAGGCGTTCCTGATGCTTGATTTTCGCGGGCAGGGCAAAAGCAAGATTTTCTCCTACAGACAAATGCGGAAACAGCAGATCATCCTGAAATAAAATCCCTAGTTTTCGTTCATGGGAAGGTAGATTATCTAAAGTTCTATCATACAGTATTATCTTTCCGGAAGTTTGAAAAACGGACGGAAGTGCTCCACACAAATACGCAAGCAAACTGGATTTTCCACATCCACTTGGCCCCATCACAGTCGTGACCTGTCCTGCTTTCACTTCAAGGTTGAGCTTACTGAACAGCGAATTGCCGTCTATTTTCAGGGAAATGTTTTCGAGTTTTAACATTTATTAATTTAAAGAAATTCCGTTTGGTTCATGAAAAATAAGAAAATTATAATATATTTACATCTCGATTTCGCAAAAACACAAGAAAACATCCTCGAACTTTTTTTATTACATAGAACACAGAGGACTGTATTTATAATTATTTTTCTCTGTGTACTCTGTGGCACTCTGGTATTTATTAAGTTTTCTTATATTCACGACTTCATGATCATTATTTTAAAGTAAAGCGGCGCGGTTCCGGAAACGCCAGCGTGGAATGGCCAACGCCAGCAAAAGAGCAATCCACGGAAACATAGCCTGCAAAAAACCATAAACGCCGATGACCCGCCGATCAGCGCCTGTAGCGTAACTTACGGCTTCAGTGGTGAGTGTGGCAAAACGTCCTCCTCCCGCGAACAGGGTTGGCAGATATTGGGCTACGCTGACAGCAAATCCGATAGCCGCAGCGACGAGCAGGGGTTTCAAAAGCAAAGGCAGTTTGATACGGAACAAAATCCTCAGTGGAGAAGCACCCAAACATTGTCCAATCTTCGGAAAACGTGTATCCAAATTACGCCATGGATCAGCCAGTGTAAGAAAAATATACGGTAAAACAAAAAGTAAATGACTCCACACCAGCAACAGAAATGTGCCGTCCATTTCCATACGTACCGCTAAAATTTGGATGCCAAGCAGAAAAGTCGCCTGCGGAATTAACAAAGGCAGATAAAGCATCCACTGAGAACGTAATGAAAATCTGACACTCCGCCACTGTTCATTTTCTAAACAACCCACCACTAAAAACAGCGCGATTATTCCGGTAATCACTCCTACTTCCAGAGTCGTGAACGCGGTTTCCTGCAGACTGCTCCAGTGACGCTCCCAATTTCGCGACGACCAGCGCTGGGGCAAAACAAGGGGATACGGCCAGCGTAATGACAAAGACCAAAATGCTAAACTAAGCAAACTCAAAAAGGCCGTTCCGAGTAATAGTGAACCGCTCAATGCTGCAATGTTGTGAACTCCATTTACGTTCCCACGTTTGCCGTTTGAAAGCCAATTCCTAAATTTTTGAAAAATCAGCCACTCTGAAAAACGCCAGAAAATCAATGATCCAAGTGTGAGTAGCAACAGCAATACTGCTCCAGCTGAAGCCAAAAACCTAAATAACAAATCGGGATCGTCTATCCAGCGTAAAATCAACACCGAAAGTGTTGGCGGTGTGGTGGGGCCAAGAATCAATGCTACATCAACTACTGACAGAGAAAATGCCAGTACCGCAAAAACAGGTAGACGAATCAAAGGATAAACCTGCGGTAACACCAATTTCAGCCAACTGAGGAAATATCCATAACCCAGAGATTGCCCAATACGAATATATTCATGCGCGCGAATTTGCGGCAAGGCGGCAAGAATCATTAAGAGCAAATATGGAGTTTCTTTCAAAACTAAACCTAAAATCAAACTTAGACCAAAAGGATCCTGTACTGTTACCCATTCCGGTGGTGTTTCCCATCCCATAAACAGGTAAGAAAGCCAGCGAACGATCCAACCGCTTGGTGCTACCAAAAACGCCAACCCTAAAGCCATTGCCGCATGAGGTACAGCAATCAATGGAATCAAACCCCGTCTTATAATTGTAAACAAACTGGCCATTTTGTTTTTATTATTTCCAGTAAGACTTTCCCGAGAAAGCATTGCGGCCAGGAGAATTGCAAAAGATAAAGAAAGAACAGTCGCAATAATTCCAGAAAAAAGAGTCAGCCAAACCGCATGCGGAAGAGCTGGATGCTCAAGTAATTGGTTGAAAATTTCAAAGTGAAATTGATTTCCGCCTAGGTCAGGTAAGTATCCCAGAGACGGAAGCAGGACTCCTAAAAGTCCTGCAGCAATGGGAAGCAGTAACAGGAGTTGGGTGAGAATAGGAAAAGCAGGGAGTAGACTCACTGTCCGTATAGTCGTTGCCATTTCGCGTCAAGTTGGGTTTTCCAATCCGGATGCGGATTTGGCTGGGTAGGTCCGAGTTTTTCCGGAGGCAGTGTAGCGACTCCAAGTGGCAGGGCTTTGAATTTTTGCTGATCCTGCGCTGAAAGTTTTGCAATTGACAGAACTGTACTGTCGCCCCAGATATCTGGATTTTGCTTTTGCATTTGTGCTTCTGGACTCATCAGGAAATTTACCACAATCATCGCGCCTTCACTTGATCCGGAATTAAACGGAATTGCCACAAAGTGCGTGTTACCGATCGTACCTTTTTTCAGCACAAAAGTCCTGGCACTTTCCGGAAGAGATCCGTTGGCAATAGCCGCGGAAGTATCGGAGGGATTGAACGACAACGCAATGTCCAGTTCACTGTCGTTGAGCATTTGCTTCTGAACGGAACTGCTGGCCGGAAAACTTTTTCCGGAACGCCATAGGAGCGGATGCAACTGGTTAAGATAATTCCAAAGCGGAGCTGTGACTTTAGAAAACTCCGCCTTGCTTTTTACAGAACTATTCAATACTTTCGGATTTTCAGTCAGCTCTATCAATACCTGCATAAGAAAAGTAGAACCGAGAAAATCAGTCACGTGCGGATAGGTGAAACGACCGGGATGACTTTTGGACCATTGCAGCAGTTCCGGAATGCTTTTTGGGGTTTCTGAAACGCGTGCGGAGTCAAAAACAAAGTTGAATTTGGCCATCCCCCATGGTGCTTCATAACCTTCAACCGGCAGGTGAAAATCAATCAGTGTCGTTGGTTTTCCACTAAAATCTACGAGTTCAAAATTTGGCAGATTTTCCGTAAATGGTCCAAAAAGTAATCCATTTTCTTTCATTTTGGCGAAATTCTCGCCGTTGATCCAGATCAAATCAACCGATCCGTTACTGCTGCGTCCCGCTGCTTTTTCAGCGAGTACACGTGAAACCGCATCGGCTGTGCTGGCAAGTTTGACATGTTTGAGTGTCACCCCGTGATCTTCTTTTACTCTGCTACCCACCCAACTGATGTAGGCATTAATTTCTTCTGAACCGCCCCAGGCATTCCAGTAAATGGTTTGACCTTTGGCTTTTTGGATGATGTCCTCCCACGAATTCCCATAGACTGAAAAACTGCCGAGCAGCAAATAAAAAGTTGTAAAAATAAAAATATTAAGTATTTTTGACATCAGTTCCTGATTTGGTTGCAGAGTTAATATTTAAAATATTATTCATTTATGGTAGACCTGTAAAAAGTCTCAAAACGTGTCATTTCCAGCAAAGCGAGAAATCTCTTTTATGTTATCATACAGATATAATTAAGATTTTTACCTGCGTTTTAAATGAACCGCTAACACTATTGCATGAGCGTATTTCGGCTCTTTTGAGAAAAAGGGGAAACGCTATGAAGTAAAAAAATTTCATATGAATCCCTGTCCAGACTTCTCCAGATAAATGCCGGCAATGTAACCACGCTAAAAATTATTAAAACCCAAATAATTGCTTTAAGCAGTCCATGCATGATATTCTTTCAAAAAATTGTCGCCCTGCATTACTGGAAAAATATTCAGTAGATTAGCAGTACGAAAACTGTAATCCCACTGATTTGGTAATCGAACACTTTAGCAAATTCTTACAACAATGAATGGCAAGAATGCTGAATGTAAATGAAGTAAAAGAAAAGATTTTAACTCTACGTTCAGGAAATGCATTGTTAGCAATCATACCAGAAGTCGGAGGTTGCATCACCCGTTATTGTTTAAAAACTGAAGAACAGGTTTTAGAACTCATGCGTCCTTCAACTCAAGTGGGACTTGCCGCGGAGGATCCGACAGAAATGAGCTGCTTTCCGTTGATTCCTTTTTCAAATCGTATACGCAACGGACGATTTTCGTTCCAGGGAAAGCAGATTAAAATGCTCACTAATTTTCCACCGGAAGTGCACACAATTCATGGTCACGGGTGGAAAGCCCCCTGGACTGTAAGCGAAGTTAAGGAAAATAGAGCCGTGTTAGCATACCAGCATTTTCCTGATGAATGGCCGTTTCCATATTTGGCACGCCAGGTTTTAGAACTGAATGGTCCCTCACTGACGGTGACTTTGCAAATCAC
>Ga0209090_10000795_pt1 | contig 19931 bp, 25 predicted proteins | sample ArcticOcean_MG_C_9_FD_187432 | JGI IMG/M metagenome (GOLD analysis project Ga0209090, IMG submission 187432) | Marine microbial communities from western Arctic Ocean - ArcticOcean_MG_CB2_152 (SPAdes) (version 2) | ecosystem: Environmental > Aquatic > Marine > Oceanic | place: Arctic Ocean... | reverse complement strand
ACCCCAAAATAGGGTATAATAGAAAGATTATAGGAAAATAATTATGATTAAAAACGCACTAATATTTACTGAAGATAGCAATCTTTTTGTAAGAAAACCAACTGGACTAGAATATGAATTCAAGGGTGTAGATAGACCCGAATTAGGATTTGAGTTTGATGTTTTAGTATATGATGATATTGAAATTAAAATCATGGCATGGAACAGAAATGTTGATTTCAATATGCAAGAAAAAATTGAGTTAACAGATGTAGAAAAAGACATGTGTGAACAATACATTTCTAATTCTGAAGCTCCATTTGGAACAAGTTTAAACAATCAGGTCATGGAAAAATTGACTAATCGTGCAGGTGAGTATCTTAATGAAAGTACTGATATGCATGGATTTTCTGATTTAGCAGAGGTAACATTTGCAGGAAGAGAAGGTTCAAACCATCCTCACCGTTCTAATGCAAGACGAGTGATGGAATATGGAGATGCTGTTTATTCTGTACTTGACCAAATTTGTGGAGAAGTCCAAGCTACTCGTGAAGATCAGTTAAAAGAGTTAGACGAATATATAAGTCATCTCCCACCAGCGACTAGTTTACCTGATCATAGAGGGTAATATTGATGGAAGTCAAATATCTTGACGAACCGTTTAAAATTCAAGATTTACCTTTAAAGGACATCTATGTTATTGATAATTGGTTAGCACAATCACTTCATTATCATTACGATGCACATCTATGTCGAACAAACCTTTGGAGTAAAACTAATCAAGTAAATAGCGGTAGTTCTACAGGATTACCACACCATAGTTTTTGGGGGGGAACCTTCTTTAGAGAAAATTATGAAATGGACACTGCGACAGTTCCTATAGATACATATTTCACTGGTTACTTGGACAGAAGATTACAAACAGAGTTTGGTTTTAAGTGGGTTAGATTTCAATACGCAGGTCTAAACTCACAGACACAGGGATTAGAAGGAACTACTCATTCAGATTGTCGAGAGGAAGACGAATGGAATCTATCTTTCTTGTATTATCCAAATAGGTTTTGGAATCCTAAATGGGGTGGAACACTAAGGTTATATGATGAATCACCTCAATCAGGTTTAGATGGTAGAGAAGAACACATTAAGAATCATCAGATAGCAGAAATAGAATTTAAACCAAACAGATTAATTATGTTTGATGGTAGAATACCACACGGTGCAGATGCACCCAACCCATCAGCGAGATATATGGACAGAAGGTCTTTAGTAATTCGTGGTGATGAAGTAAGACTAGAAGACGAGGGGGAGAATTATCATGCCAACGATAGATTTTCATACATACGATAAAGAAACATTAAAGAATTTTAAACCAATTCTTGCAAAATCTATCCAACCTGATTGGTGGAAGAAAGGTAAAGTTGCCGAAGTTGTAAATGGCACTGTTAATAAGACTATAAGAGCATGTCCTGCAATGTCGGATTGGTTGCAATCAGGGTACATACTGGTGGCAAACAGGGATATGATGATTAAAAATGGGATCACAGGAAGTGAAACCGACTCTCAATTCTTTCATACAGAAGACCATAGTGCAGGTAGGGATATGGAAGGGTATGCATCACAAACGCATCCTACAGTTCAAATGCATGATGGATTTGAATACTTGGGTAAAGGTGCTCCAATTAGAGATGCATTCAAGATGTCAAACCCATGGAATATAACAACCCCTAAAGGGTATTCGTGTTTCTATCTAGACCCATTTCTATTTCAAAATAAGTTCTTTGCAACATGGCAAGGTATTATAGATACCGATGAGTTCAATGTTAATAAAGATAATTCACAAATAATATTTTATCCAAAAGTAGACCATTCTTTTGTTATAGAGAAAGGAACTCCTTTATGTCAGGTTATTCCCTATCAAAGAGAAAAATGGGTTGCTACCTATTCAGTAAAAGATCATAAATCTTATGTTGAAAATTTATCGCAACATACTACAGAACATGAATACATGTCAATGAGCGAAGCATCTAGAACAGGTATGCGAGATACATTAACAACGGCTGGGCCTTATAAAAAATTAAAAGTGTGGAAACCAAAACACAAATATTTTAAAGAAGACATGTCAGAGTGTCCATTTGATCCTAAGACAGGAGAAATGAAACCTGAATATGAAGAGGATCAAATAGAAATGGATTTCAAAGATAAACAAAGATCATTGACAGATTTAAATTGGGACGGACAAGAAGATGTCAGTTAGATTAATATTTCCAACAACATTGTTTCATAGAAATTTCTTGCAGGAAAATATGCCAGAAAGTCGTGGAGTTGATCGTAATTATTTACAAATGCTTGTCGATGAAATGGATGCAATGAGACGGAGAGACCCAAAAGGAAGAATGTTTTCTAATCAGTACACTGGGTGGCAATCACATGACGGTTGTGAGAAAAATCCTATATTTCAAAAGTGTATGAATCGAATTATAACATTTTACAATGATGAAGTGTTACCTTATCATGGATTAGACCCATCAGTAGCCGAACTTTGGATTACAAATTCATGGGGAAACATTAATGGTAGAGATGCTTGGAATGCACCTCATTTACACAATGGGTGTTGGTTTTCAGGTGTGTTCTATATTCAAGCAGACGGAGATGAAGGTAGATTGACAATGATTGAAACTGGCAACAAAGTTGTATCAGATTTTCCAGGCAGTCCAAGGATGCAGACTAGTATACCAATTGAACCTAAAAGTGGAGAGTGTATTCTTTTTCCAAGTGGTGCAATGCATATGGTAGAACCTAATGTTACGGAGAAAGAACGATACAGTATTTCATTCAATGTTGGAATGCACTATAAAAATGATGATGCGAGGCAAGGAAACATCGATAATTACGATGAAAACGAATATTTATTCGATTTAGATGAAAAAGGTAACCCAGTAACTAAGTCGAAATAATAAATAGTCTTATGGAAATAGTAATCGACGCTCATATGATCTGGAATCTTCTTTTAACCTTTGTTTTAGCACCGATGGGCTTTCTTGTTCGTCAAGTGTTATCAGAACAAGCAAGGTTATCAATCTTAATAAACAAGACAAGAGAGGAAGTGGCAAAGGACTATGTCACAAGAGATCAAATTGAAAAAGATTTTCTTAGACTATTCGATTCTATTGATCGTCTTGATACTAAGATAGACGCCTTGCAATCTAAGACATACTTCCAAGAATAGGTTCCCCAAGTGTATAAATAGTAGTAGATAAGAATACTACTTGGATAACTACTATGGCAGCACCTAATACAAAAGCAACCTTCAAGGACTACATTAAGAGAGCTCTAGGAGCTCCTGTTGTGGAAATTAATATAGATGACGACCAATTGGATGACAGAGTCGATGAAGCACTTCAGTATTTTCAAGAATTTCACTATGATGGTTCAATCAAAACCTATCTTAAACACCAAATTACTCAAGCAGAAATAGATTCGTTTAAAACAAACGAGTCACATTCAGCTGCAACTACTGGAACTCAAGCAATCTCAGGTCAGACTTACGGAGAAGGTAAGAATTACATTACACTACCTGAACACGTTCTTGCGGTTATTAACTTGTTCCCCTTCTCAAGTGGGATACAGTCCAATATGTTTGATATACAATATCAACTTAGACTAAATGACTTATGGGATTTAACATCAACAAGTGTTATGTATTATTCTCAAGTTCAATCACACCTTGCATTACTCAACCAAATGTTAGTAGGTCAAATCCCTATAAGATACAATATGCACAGTAATAGATTGTATATTGACTATAATGCAAGTAAACTCACTGCAAACGAGTGGATTGTCATCGAGTGTTATAGAAAGATTGACCCCAACGATATGACAGATGTATACAACGATATGTGGTTAAAGAAATATGCGACTGCAAAAGTCAAATATCAATGGGGTGAAAACCTTGCTAAATTTACTGGAATTGCTTTGCCTGGCGGAGTTACACTTAACTCTGAACAGATGAAAACCGAAGCACAAGAAGAGATAACAAAATTAGAAGAAGAGTCTAGACTGAACTATGAAATGCCAGTCATGGACATGATGGGGTAATAAATGCCTACTAATGTATTTTTTAACCATGCAGTAAACACTGAACAACACCTCTATGAGGATTTAGTTGTTGAGTCTTTAAGACTGTATGGGCAAGATTGTTTCTACCTACCTAGGGAAGTTGTAGAAGAAGACACCATACTCAATGAAGATGTACAGTCAAGATTTGGTGATGCATATAGTGTTGAAATGTATATAGAAAATCCTGAAGGATTTGAGGGAGAAGGAGACCTAATGTCTAAGTTTGGTATTGCTGTTCGTGATACTGCAACTTTCGTAATCTCTTTAAGATCATGGGAAAGATTCATATCCCTAGATACAAACCTTGCAACATCAATGAGACCTAATGAGGGTGATCTAATTCATTTCCCTTTAACTGGTTCTATGTTTGAAATTAAATTCGTAGAACACGAAAATCCATTCTATCAGGTTGGAAAACTTTTTGTGTTTAAACTACAGTGTGAACTGTTCGAATACGGTGGAGAAGACTTCGATACTAGTGTTACAAATATTGACCTTATTGAAGATGAACAAGCATACTACATTGACCTTACAGTGGCAGCTGGTGGAACATTAAACTATGTCAACAACGAGAATATCACATTGAGTTCTGTTGTGATTGGAGAATGTGTATCTTGGAATCCAACTACTAGAAATCTAAGAATTAGAGATAACACGAAGACCCTAGTGGTGGGTGATGTGTTAGTTGGTGCATCAGGTGGTGCAAGTCATACTATTTCCAGTATTGTAGATGTCATGACTATGGACAACGATGGAGCCGCAGATAACTTAGAATTTGAAACTAAAGCAGACGGATACTTAGACTTTAGTGAAACAAACCCATTCGGTGAGGTAACATAATGATCGAAAAAATAATTGCAGAAACAATTGGTTGCGACCAAGATTTAATAAAAGAGAAATCAAAATTTGTTGAAGATTTGGGTGCAGACTCATTGAACATAGTTGAGATAGTAATGGCAATCGAAGATGAATTCGAAATGGAAATTCCTGATGACGATGCAGAAGAACTATTAACGGTTGGTGACTTGAGGAAGTATATCGAGGAGAACCAGTAATGTTTGGGACTCATTTTTATCATGAAACAATCAAGAGAAGTGTATCCATTTTTGGAACACTATTCAATAATATCACCATTAAGAAGATAAAATCTGATGGAACAGTACTTGCACAACAGATAGTACCAATATCTTACGGCCCTAAACAACGATGGTTAGCAAGACTTAATGAAGAAGCAAACCTAACTGATGGTAACAGAAGTGCAATCAGTCTACCTAGAATGGCATTTGAGATTACAGGGTTTGAATACGATGCAGCTAGACAACAAAACAAACTAATCCGTACAACTAAAAGTACTTTAGAAACTGATAAGGTAAAAAGAGGATTTCAATATGCACCTGCACCTTACACTATAAACTTTTCACTAAGTGTTCTAGCAAAGAATGCTAGTGACGGACTACAAATTGTAGAACAGATTCTACCTTACTTCCAACCCGAATACACAGTTTCTATGAAAATAGTAGATTCTATGACAGAGGTTCGAGACGTTCCTATTACACTTACTAGTGTAACAATGGAAGATACTTACGAAGGTGAGTTTACAGAAAGACGAGTCATCGAACATAAATTAGATTTTTCAATGAAGATATACTTCTTTGGCCCAGTTTACACTGGTAAAATTATTAAGAATGTTATCGAAAGAACATACATTAATCCTGCTGTCAGTAAAGGATTTACAACCACACAGATACAAGAGTCAGGTTTAATTAAAGAGATAAAACATTATGAACCTGCATTCGGAGAGATCGCAAATATCCAGTCCTCATCTACAAATGTAGTGTTTGCAACTGCGATAAATAGTTCTATAAGTGTTGGTGATGAAGTGTTCGATACAGGATTAACAACTAATCCAACGGTAAGTGCCATTGCAGCTAATAAATTAAGTATAACACTTAGTAGTGCAATTACACTTGCAAACAAAACAACCTTGAAGTTTGTGGGTTCAGTAGACCCAACCGATACTTTTGTTGTTGCAGAAACGGTGAATTTTTATGATGACGGTACTGGTTCAACATTTGCAGACAATCAGACTGAAGATGCGAGTTAATTATGGCAAAAAATATAGATTCTAAATTGGATGATATCCTAGATATTACCACAGATATAAAAAAAGAAAGCAAGGTGGTAAAACTACCTACTCGCACGGACTCAATGGACTCAGACTATAGGTATGGTCGTGAAACCCTCTACAACCTCGTTGAGCGAGGTCAGGATGCGATTGATGGGATACTCGACCTATGCAAAGAAACCGAACACCCACGTGCTTATGAGGTCGCAGGACAGTTAATTAAGACGGTTGGGGATACTGCAGAGAAACTATTAGACTTGCAGAAAAAGATTAAAGATTTAGAAAATGAAAGTGGAAATGTTAAGACTCAACATAACCATTTATATGTGGGTTCTACTTCAGATTTACAAAAATATCTGAAGAAAAATACAGATTAATGACTGATTCAAAAAATGAAGGATATCTCGGCAACAGTCTAATTAAAAGAGCTGGAGTAGAAATCCAGTATACAGAAGAGGAATTAAACGAATACATAAAGTGTTCGAAAAATCCTCAACATTTCATTGAGAACTACACACAGGTTATCTCATTGGACGAGGGTATGGTTCCCTTTAAACTTCGTGGGTATCAAGAAAAATTAATTAAACACTACGATTCAAACAGATTTAATGTAGTACTTGCATCAAGACAATCGGGTAAGTCAATCACATCTTGTGCATATCTTATATGGTATCTACTGTTTCACCCTGAAGTCACAGTAGCAATTCTTGCAAACAAAGGTGCAATTGCAAGAGAAATGGTAGCTCGTATTGTTACCATGTTAGAGTCAGTACCCTTTTTCTTACAGCCAGGCGTTAAGATACTTAACAAAGGTTCGATAGAGTTTTCCAATGACAGTCGATTGGTTGCAGCTGCAACATCGTCAAGTTCGATTCGTGGTCTTTCAATTAACTTATTATACCTCGATGAGTTTGCATTCGTAGAAAATGCAGAGGAATTCTATACTGCAACATACCCAGTGGTAACATCGGGTAAAGATTCAAAGGTTATCATTACCTCGACTGCAAATGGTGTGGGTAATATGTTCTATAAGATTTATGAATCTGCAATCCATAAACAGTCAGAGTATAAACACTTTACAATTAGTTGGGACGATGTGCCTGGCCGTGATGCGAAGTGGAAAAAAGAAACCATTGCTAACACCTCAGAGACCCAGTTTGAACAGGAGTATGGTAACAGTTTCCTAGGAACAGGTAATACACTTATAAGTTCTTCGTGTCTATTAGGTATGAGAACAGTAGACCCTGATTGGGGGAAGGAAGACTTCTCCATGTACAAAAGACCAGTGGACGATCATACCTATGTGTGTACAGTAGATGTTGCAAAGGGAAGGGGAATGGATTTTTCCACCTTTACAATATTTGATGTATCCACTTCACCCTTTACACAGGTTGCAGTGTATAGAAATAGTATGATATCACCCATGCTGTTTCCTGATATTATAAATAAATATGCAAGTGCTTATAATGATGCACTAGTTATTATAGAAAACAATGCAGAGGGAGCACTTGTTGCTACCCAGTTGCATTACGACATTGAGTATAACAATGTTTTTGTTCAAGGTACTACCAAAGCAGAAGATATTGGGGTGACTATGAACAAAAAAATTAAACGAGTAGGTTGTTCTACACTCAAAGAACTACTAGAAGAAAACAGATTGGAACTAGTAGATAGAAACACAGTTACGGAACTCATGACTTTTATAAATAAAGGCATGTCGTTTGAGGCTGCAAAAGGTTATCATGATGATTTGGTTATGAACTGCGTTTTGTTCAGTTGGTTTGTCACTACTGAATACTTCCATCATCTTACAAATCATCTGATTAAAGACCTTTTGTATGCAGAACAACAAAAATTAATAGAAAAAGACTTATTACCTGCTGGGATTTTCGGAACCCAAACAGAAACTCCTGAAACTACATCCTTTGTAGAAGACGGTGACAGGTGGTATCTTAGGGACAATTTAAATTAAAAGTTAAAATGTGAAGGTGTTGTTAGATTAGATATTGTTATAAATAAAACAGTAAACAACAACTTTTACATTAACAGGAGAAAAGTATGGCATTTCAAGTATCACCAGGCGTTCAGGTCAACGAAATTGACTTAACAAATGTTGTACCAGCAGTTTCGACTACAACTGGTGCATTCGCTGGTTCATTTCAATGGGGCCCTGTTGATGAAGTAAAAACAGTTTCAGGCGCAAAGGGTTTAGTAGATAACTTCGGTCAACCAGCTAACACAAATGCTGGGGCGGAAGACTTCTATACAGCAGAATCATTTTTAAAATACGGAGCATCTTTAAGAGTTGTTCGTGTTAATTCAACAGGATTATATTCTGCTAACGCAGCAGCTCATGCAACATCATTACTTAAGGGTAATGCAGACTATGAAGCATCTTATCAAGCAGGTGGATTAGTCGGAACAGTCGGAAAATTTATTTCAAAATTCGCAGGAGCAAAAGGAAACTCACTTAAAATATCAGTTTGTGCTAGTTCAAATGCTTATTTCAATGACGCTGTAACCACTATGGGTGCCGCAGGAGCAGTTGGTGCAACAACTATAACAGTTGCAAGTTCCGCTATCTTCGCAGTCAGAGATATAATTAAATTTACTGGACACACAACAGAATATAGAGTATTAACATTACCTTCAGCAACTTCAATAACAATTGAGGCATTGTCTCAACCTGCAGGAGTAGGTTTAACAGCAATAGTTGCAAACGGTTCTAATATCGATAGATATTGGGAACATCATGCACTATTCAGTAAAGCTCCAGGCATTTCACAATCTGCAACAGCAGGTGGTGCAGGTGCAGATGAAGTCCATGTAGTCGTAATAGACGAAGATGGTGTCTTCTCAGGAACTAAACACACAATTTTAGAATCCTTTGGATTCGTATCCCTCGCAAGTGATAGTAAAGACTCACAAGGTGCTTCTAACTATTACAAAAATAAACTTGCAACTGGTTCAGATTATGTATATTGGTCAGGTCACTCAACTACGATGTTAGCATCAGGTGGAGAAACTAGAACAATAGCAACATCAGTTGGTACTGCATTCGGTAGACCCGCTTTACCTGAAAATACATCACTAAGTGGTGGTGCAGACGGAAGAACAAGTACTGCAGGACAAAAACAATCAGCATGGTCAGACCATTTCGGTGACGGTGAAACAATTGATGTATCTTTCCTACTCGTGGGTTCAACAAGAACTGATGACGGTTCAGGAACAGATCAAGACACTCTTGTAGATTGGACAAGTCAAATAAATCAAGCAATCCTACTTGCAGAAGCAAGAAAAGATTGTATGGTTATTGCAAGTCCACGAAGAACAGATGTTGTAGATGTCTCCAGTGAGTCAACACAATCATCTAATGTTAAAACAACCGTAGATACGGCAACTTCAAGTTCATATGCAGTCTTAGACTCAACTTGGATTTATCAGTATGACAGGTACAACGACAAATACTGTTGGATACCTGCAAACGGACACACCGCTGGTATCATGGCAAGATCAGACCTTCAAAGAGATGCATGGGTAAGTCCTGCAGGATTCTCAAGAGGTCAATATCTAGGAATAACTAAGATTGCATTCAACCCGAAACAAGCATCTAGAGATGACCTGTATCGTGCAAGAGTCAATCCAATAACAACTTTTCCTGGCCAAGGTACAGTTTTATTCGGTGATAAAACAGCATTGTCAACACCATCTGCATTTGACAGAATAAATGTGAGAAGGTTGTTTATCGTCTTAGAGAAAGCAATATCAACAGCTGCAAAAGCACAATTGTTTGAATATAATGATTCATTCACTAGAGCACAATTTAGAGCTGCAATAGAACCTTTCCTACGAGATATTAAAAACAGAAGGGGTTTAATAGACTTTTCAGTAGTTTGTGATGAAACAAACAATACTGACAGTGTAATGGATAGAAACGAATTTGTTTGTTCTATCTTCGTTAAACCTGCTCGTTCAATCAACTATATAACTTTGAACTTTGTCGCTGCTCGAAGTGGTGTTCAGTTTGAAGAAATTTATTCAGCAGTCTAATTAGGAGTATATAAATGTCAACAATAGATCAATTTAAAGCACAATTAACTGGTGGTGGCCCACGAGCTAACAAGTTCAGAGTCTACTTACCTCGTGCAGGAAATAAAATTGAATTCCTAGCAAAGGGTGCATCAATACCGGCAGCAACCGTTGCACAGGTAGAGGTTCCCTATAAAGGAACTATCCTCAAACTCGCTGGAGATAGAACCTTCGCAGACTGGTCAGTAACAATTTTTAACGATAATGAATTCTCCGCTAGAACTGCACTAGAACAATGGCAGGGAGAAATTCAAGGTTACGGTACTACTACAGGAAGTTCAACAACAGATTACTTGTTATCAAGAGCGTTTGTTGAACAGTTAGGAAGAGATGACTCTGTTCTGGCGAGATATGAATTTTTCAACATGTTCCCAACTGAGATTGCAGCCATCGACTTAACTTTCGATGCAGCAACTGCCGTTGAAGAATTTGGTGTGACTTTTGCATATTCTCACTGGGAAAGAGTAATTTAAGTAGTTTTAAGGTGAAAAATAGCACTTTAGAGGTGTTATAAATAATAGTATGGATATATTTGGATTTGAAATTTCCCGTAAAAAGGAAGAATTAAGGGCTGCAGATACGCAGAAGGCAAAGTCATTTGTCCCTCGTGTAGATGATGATGGAACACCTGTTGTTAGTCAAAACGCAGGTTATATCGCAGGGGGTGCTTATGGTGCCTATGTCGATATGGAAGGTGGTATCAAGAATGAGGTTGAACTTATTCGTAGATACAGAGAAACCTCACTTGTTCCTGAATGCGATGCAGCTATTGAAGATATAGTTAATGAGTGTATCACTTCGGATAGTGCCGATAGGATAGTAACACTCGACCTCAGAGATGTGAAACTCTCTGATAGCATCAAGAACAAGATGCAAGACGAGTTTTACAACATCTTATCAATGATGAAGTTCAATCAGAACTCTCATGAAATATTCCGAAAATGGTACGTTGATGGAAGGATTTACTTCCATAAGGTTGTTGATGGCAATCGTACTAAGTTAGGTATTATTGACATCAGACAAGTTGACCCTCTTAAGATTAAGAAGGTTAGGAATGTCGAAACCAAGAAAGACAAGGGTATTGAAATTATTTCAAAAACGGAAGAATTTTATATCTTTAACGAAAGGGGTTTCGATAAAACTGGTACTAATGAAGGTACAACAGTAAGAATTGCGCCTGAGGCAGTATGTTATACTACTTCGGGATTGTTAGATTTTAACAAGAATGCAGTTATTGGGTATTTACATAAAGCATTGAAGACTGCGAATCAGTTATCAATGATGGAAGATGCACTGGTAATCTATAGATTATCTAGAGCTCCTGAAAGAAGAATATTTTACATAGATGTAGGTAATCTTCCAAAGGCAAAAGCAGAACAGTACCTTGCGGATGTGATGAATAAGTATAGAAATAAACTTATTTACAATGCAGACACAGGGGAGATCAAAGATGATCGAAAACATATGAGTATGTTAGAAGATTTTTGGTTACCTAGAAGAGAGGGTGGTAGAGGAACAGAAATTACCACATTGCCAGGCGGACAAAACCTTGCAGAAATTGATGATGTAGAATACTTCAAGAAGAAGTTATACCAATCATTAAATGTTCCTAGTTCTAGAATGGAGTCAGATAACGGATTCAATATGGGTCGATCTTCTGAGATTTCTAGAGACGAACTTAAGTTTAATAAGTTCACTAACAGGCTTCAGAAGAAGTTTGCTAGAGTGTTTACAGACCTTTTAAGGACTCAGCTGATTCTTAAAGAGATAGTAAAAGGTGAAGAATTTGATAAGTTGCAAGACTTCATACAATATGACTTCACTGCAGACAATCACTTTACAGAGTTAAAGGAACAAGAGATTCTTAGAGAAAGGTTGGATGCACTTCAGACTGCTGGTGACTATGTAGGAAAGTATTTCAGTAAAGAATATGTAAGAAAATACATCCTAAGACAGACAGAAGAAGACATCAAGTTAATTGATGCACAGATTAAACAGGAAGCCGAGGACGGAGACGACCAAGGTGACGGAGACGGATTTTACGATCAAACTGAAGTAGGAGATAAATAATGAGTAAGATAGCAAGAGAAATTGTAGATACTGTAGAAAAAGGGGAACTTGCAGCTGCAAAAGACCTAATAGGACAGGGTATCAAAGAAAAGGCTGCACAGGCAGTAGATTTTAAACGAGTTGAAAGTCAAGTTGACTGGATGGACAAAACAGAAGAAGCGAAGGACTAGATGAAAACTTTTGGACAAGTATCAGTAGAGTTGAATGAAGCAAAGAATAAATTGCCTTCAGGACACAAAGAGGTTAAAACCGATACATCCAAAATAGGTTCTCAAAACTTGGACATTGTTTATGCTAGTTATAAGGGAAAGATTCACGTTTTTGTTAACAATAATCTTTTTACAGGTGATGCACCGTATAAAGACCTTAAGACTGCAGAGAAAGAATTTAAAGATATCAAAAAAGTTATGAAGAACATGGGTGAAGAATTTGATGTCAACATCGAGGAAATAGTAAATGAAATTAATAGCTGAGTTTAACGAAAGTATATCACCAGTAATTACCGAGTCAAAAAACGGTAAGAAAGACTACTTTATTGAAGGTGTCTTCATGCAGGCGGATATAAAAAATCGTAATGGAAGAGTTTACCCTAAAGCCATTATGGAAAAAGAAGTTACTCGTTATGTAAAAGAATTTGTTGAGAAAGACCGTGCATTCGGTGAGTTGGGACACCCTGAAGGGCCAACTATTAACCTTGACAAAGTATCACATCTTATCCAGTCCTTAACCTTAGAAGGTAAGAACTATGTGGGTAAGGCAAAGATTTTAAGTACTCCAATGGGTGAGATTGTTAAAGCTCTCATCAATGATGGTGCTAAATTAGGTGTATCATCTAGAGGTTTGGGTTCGCTCGAACAACGAGGTAATGCACAGTATGTTAAAGACGATTTTCAACTTGCTACTGCAGGTGATATCGTTGCCGACCCATCCGCTCCTGAGGCATTTGTCGAAGGAATCATGGAAGGGGTCGAGTGGGTATATCAGAATGGTATCCTCACACAAGTCCAATTAGAAGAAATGCAAACAGAATTAAAATCTGCACGACTAAATAAGTTGGAAGAAACTAAGTTAAATCTATGGAAAAGGTTCGTTGAGAGTCTATAACATATAAATAAAATAAAGTAACACATAAAGTGTTAAAACAGGAGAAAAAAATGGCAGAGTTAGAAAATAACCTAGAGACAACTGATGAAGTTGTTGAAACAGTTCTAGAGGAAGGGCAACCTGACGCTAAAGCTGAAAAAGGTGACAAAAAACCAGTCAAACAAGGTTCATCCGATGCTGCGACTATAGGTCAAGGCAAAGCTGAAGTCGTCCCAGTTGAAACCAATCCTGTTGACAAAGCAGTTAAAGCAATCAAAGACGCTGAGAAGAAAGTTCCTTCAAACGAAGGTGATCCTCAGAAGAAGGGTGCTGGTAAAGCTGAAAAAGCAGACAAAATTAAAGAAGAAACTAAACCTTCTAAAATGGAATCAATTAAAGCTATCGTCAACAACATGAAGGAAATGACTAAGGAAGAACTTCAGACAGTATTGGGAACAATATCTGAATCTGAGACTGACGAGAGTTTGACAAAGGCAGAGGTTGCAAGAGCAATCGTTGAGTCTTTGAAGAGTATGGACGAAGATAAAGTAGGGGAAATCCTTGCATCTATGTCTAAACTTGATGAAGTTAAGGAAGAAGAAGAAGAAGCAGTTGCTGAAGAAGTATCTGCAGATTTAGAATCTTCGCTTGTTGAAATTGAAATAGATGACGACCTATCAGCAATTTCAGAAGCATTAGACCTTTCCCCAGAAAATGCTGAAAAGGCTAAAACAATCTTTAAAGCTTCTGTACAATCAAAAGTACAAGAAGTTAAAGAACAACTTGATGCAAAATATCAAGAAGAATTAAAAACTACAGTTAATACTGTCAAAGACGACCTTGCGGAAGCCGTTGATAAGTACTTAACCTATTGTGCAGAAGAGTGGACGAAAGAAAACGAACTTGCAATAGAGCGTGGTTTGAGGTCAGAAATGACTGAAAACTTTATCGAAGGATTAAAAACATTGTTCGTAGAACATTATGTTGACGTTCCTGAAGATAAGTATGATGTTATCGATGAACTCGCAAATCGTCTCGAAGAGATGGAATCTAAACTTGACGGTGAAGTGTCTAATAATATGGCAATCACTGAAGAAAATGATTCTCTCAAGAGAGGCAATGTAGTATCAGAAGCATCGAAAGATTTGACTGATACTCAAAAAGAGAAACTATCTTCTTTAGCAGAAGGTGTGGACTACAAAGATGAAGCAGATTTCGCTGAGAAAGTTGCAGAAGTCAAAGCAGCCTACTTCCCTGTTGAAGGTAAAAAGGTAGTTACTGAGACCTTAGTTGTTGAAGGTGCTAATGAATTCGAAGTTGAACAAACAGAGAAAGTATTAGACCCTACAATGAATAAGTATACTCAAGCAATATCAAAACTTAAACCATTAGGTTAAAGTTTAATTTAAAGGAAAAATACAATGTTTCTATCAGAAAACTTACAAGAAAAGTGGCAACCGATTCTAGAACACTCTGATCTTCCAAAGATCGAAGACAACTACAAGCGTGCTGTTACTGCTGTTATCCTTGAAAACCAAGAGAAAGCTCTTAACGAGCAGAACTTGCAAGAGGCAGCACCTTTAAATGCTACTGGAACAGGCGTTTCTAACTGGGATCCGATTTTGATCTCACTAGTTAGACGTGCTATGCCAAATCTCGTTGCGTACGACATTTGTGGAGTTCAACCAATGACTGGCCCTACAGGGTTAATCTTTGCTATGAAAGCAAGATATAACGATTACCCTTCAGGAACAAGACTAACTAAATCAGAAGCTATGGGAATAGACGAAGTTCAAACTGACTATTCTTCAGGTGTAAACCCAACAGCAGACGGTGTCCTTGCGGCACAAAATGCTGATCCGTTTGCAGGTGCATACGCTTCCGATACAGGTGCAGGCATGTCCACAGCTTCAGCAGAAGCTTTGGGTGATGTTGAAGCATCTAACGGTTTTGCACAAATGGGATTCTCTATCGAGAAAGCCACTGTGACCGCCAAGTCAAGAGCATTAAAAGCAGAATACACATTAGAATTAGCACAAGACCTTAAAGCAATCCACGGTCTTGATGCAGAATCAGAATTAGCAAATATTCTTAGTTCTGAAATTTTAGCAGAAATTAACCGTGAAGTTGTCAGAAATGTCAACATCCAAGCAAAAACAGGTGCTGCGGCAGCTGCTGTTGCTGGAACATTCAACTTAGATGTTGATGCTAACGGAAGATGGTCTGTTGAAAAATTCAAAGGTCTATTATTCCAAATCGAAAGAGAATCAAATGCAATCGCTAAAGAAACTCGTAGAGGTAAAGGCAACTTTATCCTATGTTCTTCAGACGTAGCATCTGCTCTTTCAATGGCAGGGGTATTAGATTACGCTCCTGCATTATCTACTTCTTTGAATGTTGATGACACAGGCAATACATTTGCTGGTGTTCTTAACGGACGAGTTAAGGTTTATGTTGACCCTTATGCAGGCGTTGACTACTTAACAGTAGGTTATAGGGGTACTAATCCTTATGATGCTGGTCTTTTCTATTGCCCATACGTTCCATTACAAATGGTTCGTGCAGTAGGTGAGAACACTTTCCAACCAAAAATCGGTTTCAAAACTCGATATGGTATGGTAAGTAATCCATTCGTAGGTGCTACACCTGCAAGTGGTCTTGCATCTGCAGGTACTAACCAGTACTACAGAAAATTTGCAGTTTCTAACATTCTGTAAATTAAAAGTTTTAAGTAACTTTAAAAAAGGTCTCGTAAGAGACCTTTTTTTTTACCTTGAATAAGGTGTTTTAGAAGTCGCCGTCTGCAACTTGGATTACATTCAATCCTCTTGATCTCCACATCTCAACAACAGAGTTTCTATCGTCAAAGACCATGTCAATCTTACCAACATGTTCTTCGAACAAGTCTGCAATTTCAGTCTTAAATACTGCATCAGTTCTAAAGTCATCGTTTCCTCTCAAGAACAAGTCACATGAATCAACACCTATCCACTCCTTAATTTGAGCTTCGGTGATATCTCTTTCGGTTTCATTCCTTGCGGAGAAAAAGACTACTCTATCTCCTTGTTCAATGAACCTCTTTGCAATATCACACACCCATTGGTTAGGGGTGTCATTTACGGTTTCTGACTTGAAAGAACCCCAATCTGCAGGAGTATTTTCTACAAAATGTCTCCTATGTTGCATATCGGCAATAGTTCCGTCAATGTCAAATATAATATTTTTTCTTTCTATTTCCATACTACTAGTATATCAGAAAATGGTAGTCATTGTCAAGTAGTTTTTTAAATGACCTAAATACTATGGTAAGGAATAATCTTTACATGACACATACACACAGGAGAAAATTATGTCAAACACAAATAAATCAGGGTTCGAAATCAGAGCTGACTTACTAGGTCAAGCACAAGGGATATTAGAGTCCAACTTCCAAAGAGAAGTAGATTCTATCTACGCCCACAACGATAGTTTCCCTAACGATAAGAAACCCTTACCGCTAAGAGAAATTACTGGTGAAGAAGTTATTCGTACAGCGAGACAACTTAACGAGTTCGTAACCGAAAAGTAATGACACTATGGGGGGAAACCCCCATTTTACCTAAATATAAAATTATGACAAACTACGAAAAAACAGTAAAGATTCTAGAAGGGCCATGGGAGAAGGCAAACTTTCCACAAGGGAAAGAAAACACCAAAGATGTGCTTTCTAGAAAAATAGTTACTACATATGTCCAAGACGGATACCTATGTGAGATGACCAGTATTAGAGAGTATAGGGGTGAGGATTACCATGACACCAAGTCAAATAAAAGGATAATAAAACTAGATGGCTGAAATAGATATCAACAAGTCGATTCTTAATAAGAATAATTTTAGACTATTAATAGATAAAGTTCCTACAGTTGAGTACTATGTACAATCTGTAACCCTTCCCGGCTTATCATTTACAGAGATTGTTGCAGAAGCAGGAGTTGGGTTAGATGTATATTGGCCTGGCGATAAGGTTACCTTTGATACACTAAGTGTAACTTTCCTAGTTGATGAAGATTTAGCAAACTACCAAGAGATATACGATTGGATAAATTCAATAGTACCCATAAGTGACCCAAGTGCTTACGGAACATATACTGGTGCAACGAAGAATCCTATAGGTATATCAAGTCTAAATGAAGATAACCTAAACACAATGTCACAAATCACACTAGTTACTAACACTAATAAAAACTTACCTAACAGGTATTTCCACTTTCATGATGCATTTCCAATCTCTTTAGGAGCGTTGGAGTTACAATCAGGTGCAGAAACCGAACCAGTGACCTGTACATGTGAGTTCAGGTTTACCTATTACGAGATCAAAACCACTAGTTAAAAACATACTTTCGTGGTATAATATATTATGAACTTAGAAGAGATAAAGACCCAGTGGGCGAAAGATTGTGAGATTGATGATATTCAATTAGATCATGCATCCCTTGAAGTCCCCAAATTACACGCAAAATATCTAGATTTACTTACTAGTAAATTGATGGTGGAAAAACAATACCAAATGAAATACGATATCCTACTTAGAGATAAGTGGTTGTGGTATACTGGTAAGTTGGATAGAGAGACCATCGATTCATATGGTTGGGATCAAGACCCCTTTGATGGGTTAAAGGTGATGAAAACGGATATGCACTATTTCTTTAATAGTGATAAAGAATTGCAAGAGTTAAAAGCTAAACAAGAATATTTAAAATTAACTATAGACTTTCTTAAAGAGTGTATGCAAAATATAACTTGGAGACACCAAACGATACGAAATACTATCGATTGGAGACGCTTCATGGCGGGAACTTAATATGATATTAGAAAACTATGTATGGCAAGCACCTTCATTCTTTTCACCTCAAGAAATTGCAGACCTACATCATGCAGCTGATAAACTAGAGTTTATGCCTGGCCAGATTGGAGCAAGTGATGGTGATAAGGATTCGGAACAAAAAGATGAAGGGAATGAAAATCTAGATATTCGTAGTTCTCAGGTAAAGTGGTTTGATCTTCCATCAGGACATATGCCTGAACATCTACACAAAAAGATTGTAGACGCAGCTAACATGGGAAATAGTGATGCACGGTGGAATCATCAATGGGAATTAATGGAGAATCCTCAGTATACGATCTATAATGAACAACCCAACAGGAAGGGAGATTTTTATACTTGGCATACGGATGCAGGCCCTAAACCCTATGCAAGTGGTCTTCATAGAAAACTTAGTATGACTATTCAATTAAACACTCCCGAAGAATATGAAGGCGGACATTTTCAGTGGTTGGAACCCCAACGAGAATTTGATAAGATGAAGACCACTGCTTTTGGAATGGAAGGATTAAGTCCCTCTATAGATATGAATGAATCTATCAGAACACTACCTTTTTCTATGAGAGAAATTGGAAGTGTCGCTGTGTTCCCTTCTTTTTTATACCATCAGGTAACCCCAATCCTTAGCGGTACTCGTAAATCATTAGTTGTATGGTTTACTGGTAAACCCTATGTCTGATACTGTAAAAGTTTCTAAAGTAAACGAAGTATTTCTTAAGGTCGATTGTGATGATGGACTTGCAAAGGAGTTATTCGAATTCTTTTCGTTTAAAGTTCCCAACGCAAAATTCATGCCTTCCTATAAGAACCGAATGTGGGATGGTAAGGTATACCTGTTCTCTATTAAAACACACAAGATTTATATTGGACTACTTCCATATGTGGATGAGTTCTGCAGAGAACGAGGATATAATTTTGAAGGGATTCATGATATTATTGGAACCAAGACAAGAGCATTGTGTAGTCAAAAATGGTTAGCAAGTTTAAACCTGCCATTCGAACCTAGAGAGTATCAAATAGATGCATTCAACACTGCAATACAATACGGAAGACAACTATTACTTTCACCAACTGCAAGTGGTAAGTCATTAATCATATACTTACTTGCACGGTACTATAATAAGAAAACTGTAATCATCGTACCCACAACTTCACTGGTTGAACAGATGAGTAAGGATTTCGTGGAGTATGGTTATAAAGAACCTATCTGCAAAATCTACCACGGTCAACCTGTATTTGATGCACCTATAACAATTACTACATGGCAGTCATTCAGTAAAGCACCTAAGAAGACCCTAGAATCAATTGATATGGTTGTCGGAGATGAAGCACATCTATTCAAGGCAAATGTATTGAAAGGTATTCTAGAAAAGATGAAGAACACTGCATTACGTTTCGGAACAACAGGAACACTAGACGGAACAGAGGTTCATAGATTACAACTCGAAGGATTATTCGGGCCTCTCAAGAAGGTTATCACCACCTCTGAGTTAATGGAAGACGGAACTATTGCAGACTTAAGTATTGATATCCTAGTCCTTAAACATAAGAAGGTTAAACTAGAAACCTACCAAGCAGAAATGGACTACCTCGTATCAAATGACAGTC
>Ga0209090_10000791_pt1 | contig 19975 bp, 23 predicted proteins | sample ArcticOcean_MG_C_9_FD_187432 | JGI IMG/M metagenome (GOLD analysis project Ga0209090, IMG submission 187432) | Marine microbial communities from western Arctic Ocean - ArcticOcean_MG_CB2_152 (SPAdes) (version 2) | ecosystem: Environmental > Aquatic > Marine > Oceanic | place: Arctic Ocean... | reverse complement strand
GTGTAAACAATCCCTCTTTAGTAGCGATACATCTAATACCATCTAACTTTGGTTGACTGAAACCTGTATCTTGTGGTCTCTTTGTATAATCGTGAGCTAACATAGGTTTGAACTTGTCGTAAGAATCAACTTCTGATTCATATTCAAAATATTCTTTTTCTTCTTTCTTTTCCCACTTAGCTATAGCTTCTTTTTCAGCTTGTTCTGATGGAGAAGTCTCATTGACTTTTCCAATGTTTTTACCTTCTGTAAGTTTCCATTCAGAAGTTACCATTTTACCACCTTGAATCCCAGCGACTGTTCTAAATCCAGGAGCCATTACTCCGTGTCCTGTCCATTCAATGTTGTATTCTCTAATCTTTTTATTAGAGTCCCTTTTGTATAGTGTTTTTAATCTAAATATCATAATTATTTCGCGTCACAGTAAATTTCAAAAGGCCTCACCTTTCCCGTCAAGAATAGACTAAAGAAAGGGAGACGCGAGAAATTTAAAATAAGTCTTCTCCTTCGTCTGGAGTATCATAATCTTTTGAAGCTAATTCTTCTGATTCTTTAAGATTATTTTCTTCTTCTGTTTCGTATGGATCAACATATTCAACTACTGGCTCAGCATCTACTTTAGTGTAGAGGTCCATGAAAGTAGCTTTCGTTTCAGAATCGAATCTTGAAACACACATTTCAATAGATTTCATTTTGTTGTTAAACATTTTGAAAGCTTGTGCTATGTGAACTAGTCTTCTTGTTGAAATCAATTCATCAATCGCTCCTTCATAAAAACTTTTTCTGATTACATCAGCCCAAGTGACTAAGTTAGTCGCGAAGTCTTCTTGACCTTCAACTTCAAGTTTATCAAATTCTTTGATAAGAATTTTTTTCTCGATAGCGTTAGAAGGATATTCTTGTTCCATTGTAATTGAGAATCTTTCTAAGAAAGCTTCGTTTAAAACATTAGTTCCGATGAATCTTCCATCATCTGAACCTTTACCTTTTGTATTCGCTGTCGCGATTACTGTAAATCCATCAGCCGGTGAAACATACTCACCAGTCTTTTTGTTAAGATAACCTTTACCTTCAAGTATTGATTGAAGACACATAATTTTGTTAGACGCTAAATCAATTTCGTCAATCAGAAGAACGGCTCCTTTTCTCATAGCTTTGAGAACTGGACCTTCTCTGAAAACAATGTTTCCATCAACCAAAGTATTTGATCCGATTAGATCATCTTCATCAGTTTCGATTGTCACATTAACTCTGTAACATTCTCTGTTCAGTTTGGCACAAACTTGTTCTACCATCATTGTTTTACCATTTCCTGATAAACCAGTTATAAAAACTGGAAAGAACAATTCTGTAGTCAAGATTGTTTTTAAATCTCTAAAATGTCCGAATGGGACAAATTCGTTTATTATTTCAGGAACCACTGTAATATCATTTATGATATTTGGGGCTCCGATTGTTGTCACTCCTACTGGAAGATCAACCACATTATTTTGAACAGCGACTCCCGCCATTTCAAGTGAATATGTTCCATGACCTACTCTGAAGTCAGGTTTCGTCAACCAAGAAGGAAAAGGACAATTTGTCTCTTTGATCACATTCCTGATTTGTGAAGTTGAAAATTCAGACTGACCCGGATAAACTTCCGAAGCCGCGTCAATGAATTTTTCGTGTTGTTTTGTAATTTTAATCATATTTTCTCGCTTATTTCTCATTATATACATAGTATAACATTTTCGTACCTGCGGTTACAAGTATTAATTTTCATACTGCCATTTGTTGAACAAATTGATTTAGTATCACTCTTTGTTTCATCTTGTTATTACCTGCTTTAACTAAAGCATTCTTTAATTGACCTTTAGTAGCATCATCTTGAACTTGAAGTACATCTTCATCATAATTGATGTCAAGTTTCTTCTGGTTAATAATGATACTTAGATCATAATGTCCATCATCAAAAGATGTGGAGATTTTTGTAAATTCTTTTCTCTTTTTTTCAAATTCATCAGTCCAAGTATCCATTTTAGTTCCTGAGAATGAAGAGGCATCATATTTGAAACCGTTTCCTTTCGCATTTGATAAGTAGAACCCGATAGTTCTAACTCCGGCTGTTTCTTTTAGCCATTTTAATAATGTTGATGTATTGTTTCCTTTAAATATGACAGTCTTATTAAATTTTCTATCAACTAATTCAGCATTTCCTCTTTGAAATACTGAGTGACTAGAACCGTCTGTTAATGCTATGAAACTCATTATGTCGATACCGTACTGAGCTTTAAACTCTGTTAAATAATCTCTCATGATCACTATTGTATGATCGAGAGGTGTACCACCAAGATGAAATCCATCAGTAACATAATAATCTTGATCATATTTCCAATTTCTTTTATAATTATCATAACACTTGTAAGGATTATCTGTGCTGTGGGCTATTTGAAACCAATTTTCTAAAGCCTTTATAAAATCTGAATTTGACATTTTGTCTGATAACATTTCTAAGAGAGCCACACTACCTAGACTCCAAGTTTCAAAGTCTTGTGGAGTTTTTGTTGGTTTTCCGAACATTCTATCTTGCATCCAGTCTCTTTGAAGTTTTCTTCTTTTGTCTCCATTATCCTCTTTAAGAATATAATCAGGAAGTTGTCCTCTAATACCCGTGTTATAACTATCTGAGAATGCAAACACTCTAAAAGGTATATTAATTCTTTTACAGAACATCGCTAACAACGCAGCTTGTTCTACAGTTGATCCGACTGTTCCACTCATGGATCCAGACCAGTCAACAGCCATTACAACTCCATGATTTTTCCCTTCAGGAGTTATTTGAACTCTATTGAAAATATCATCTTTAAGTTTATATAAAGCCAATTTGTCCATATTCAGTTCACCTGATTTGGCTCCATGACTTCTGTTATACGCGGCCGCGGCTTTCTTCATTTCAAATTCTTTGACCATGTAATTAACAATTTTTTTATTATTATCAGTAAAAGTTTTAACATATTTTTTAATATATTCTCTATTAAACTCTCCATCAAGTTGTTCTTGAATCGTTTTATAACTTATTATGTATTTACTATATTTTATTTTACCAGGAAGATCATAAAAAGTTGGCTCATTATAATAAGAGTCTTCATTTTTAAGAAGTGATCCTTCTTTTTCTCTGAATGATTCGTCAGTCTCAGATTTATTCATTTTGTCTTTAAGTTGTTCTTCTGGAGATTTTCCACCTTTTTTGTCTGAATCTTCTTCTTGATCTCCGTTACCTGAACCATCAGTTTCATCAGATTTTGAATCTTCATCTGATTCCTCAGAATCTTCATCTGATTCAGCTTTCGCGTCAGAACCTTCTTGGTCTGAATCTTCATCTGATTTTTCAGTTTCTACAGTCATGGAACCTGTACCTTCTTGTTCGATATCCATATCATCCATTAATTCTTTTAATTCTTCATCTGTTAATCCATCTAACATTGTTTGAGTTTCTTCTTGTTTAGTTTCGAAAAGTTCGATAGCTAATTCCATCACTTCTTCGAATGTCTCTAATGAATCACATCTTTTAATATAAACCATTTCTTCATCAGAAAATTTAACCTGAGCTTGAGCTCCTAATTTATAGTGAATATTGATTCTATCAATAAAACCTAAGTCATTTATATCTTGTTTTCTTTCGTTTAAACCAAAGAAATCTCTTTGACCTAATTCGTTATATCCTGTGAAGAATGATCTCCTTAAACCTGGATATTTGTCTTTAATTTTTTTCTCAATTCTGATATCTTCAATAACATTTAGATATCCTTTGAAAGTCATTCCTTTTTCAGAAACAGCATCATGCCAACCTTCAGCTGGAGTGTTAAGAGCGTGTCCTACTTCATGTCCCATAAATAGATCAGTAAGTTCAGGACTCAATTCTTCTTTAAGAATCGGACAACATAATGTCCTTGATTTTACATCAAAATACGCTGTCGGAACTGATTTGTGAATAACATTAAGATTTTCAGTAGCCATTAACCTAGCTAAAACATCTTTATTTGATTTTATTTGAATATTTAACATTTCTCTCTATTTTTCATCCTATATACATAGTATAACATTTTCGTACCCGCGGTTTCAAGTATCATTATTGTTATGAAGCCGTCCAAGCTAAGAGTTGTGCAGCTGATCCGAATATCACGATCGGAGTCAGAAGATTCATAGCAGGTGAGTTATAAAACCATATTTCCAGTCTTCGAAGCTTTTTCTTTATCATGTATATATTATAACAAAAGTGTACATGCGGATTCAAGTTGATACCGCGGGTACTAATTGTGTATACTGTGACGGGAATTTTTTTTAGATAAATTCAAACCAGGTAGTAAGAATATACTTGTCTGATTTAGATTTGTTTCCACAATGCCAGAAAGGAAATCCTGACGGCCAAATGACAACATTACCTGTGGAAGGTGATATCGCAGTTCCACCCATTGGAAATACTGTTTCTCCACCATCTACCTCATTGAGATATATAATAGCGGCTAAGTACTTCTTTATATGATCTGGACCTTGTTCTACATGAACTGTAGGATATCCTTTATCATTGGGTGTGTATTTTTGAATTTGTAATGATCTAAAGCCTGTATTAAAGTGTTCAGTAAATGTAGGACCAATGACTGGATAGCCTTCATTACATTCTTGATTGACTTCATCTTCATATCTGATTCCTAATGGATAAAGATAATCGAATAAAATATTTTTATACTGTACAGCTTCTGGTCTCGGATCACCTACTAACTGCATCTCTCTACATTGTTTGTGTGGAAGATCGGTATCAAAAGTTAAACTAGATTCAAAGAATTCTATCAGTTCGTCACAAAGTACTTTTGGTATAATACTATCGTATTCTCGAATACAATCTGAAAGATAAGCGTTATTAGACTTTTTTAATTCATGATGAAGTTTCATTTCAACAAAGTAGCTACTAAAATAGCTATCAATAATATATTAGTAAACATAATTTCAACTGCGAGAATAGTATGATACCATACCCAGCGAGCTTTGTAGATTTCTTCTTCTGTATCTTTACCCGCTCTTTTTGAAATTAAATTATCTAACCATCTCATAACGCGAACCTCGTACTAGATTGGTACTTTGGTTTTCCTCGAGCTCTAAATTTCTGTATCTTACGAGCTTTATCGAATGCTCTATCCCTAGTAAATTTTCCTACTCGATCAATGAACAGTATTCCGTCCAAGTGATCTAATTCGTGTTGAAATACTCTAGCAGTGAGTCCGCTAGCTAGTTGGCCTTCAACCTCACCATCACTATTGTGGTAAGATATAGCTACATGCTCTGGTCTTACTACTTTAGCAAACACATCTGGTAATGAAAGACAACCTTCTTCCATTGTATTCATTTCAGGACTAAAATCTTTGATCTCAGGATTGAAACAAATAACACTATCTTTTTTAGTTTCACCTCTCATGGCGAATACTCTATACGAATACCCGATCTGATTGGCAGAAACACCTAGTCCTGAATGATTCCACATAGCTTCAATAAGTTCATCTTTGAACTTATCTGTATCTATCGGTGGATTCTCGAATGACCAAGTTTCTTTTATCTTTGTTCTTAGTGTTTTATCGTCTTTTACTATCATTTTATACTCGAAAAATTTTGTGTCTTTTCAAACTCTATTATATTATTAAACTTCTCATTCATACTATCCCCTTTGTGTGAAATTATGAATGTGTTCGTATCATCACCTAATGTTTGTAATATCTTCAAGAACTCATCTGTTCCACCTTCATCTAATGAACTATCAAACACTTCATCTAGTATTAATAGATTAGTATTTACAGAATTCTTTAACTTGGCTATACTTCTCCATGTAAACAACAAAGCTAAATCAATCCTCATTTTCTCACCTTCACTAAATGAACTGTAAGTAAATGCGTCTCTATATCTAGACTTGATTTGTTCGTTGAAATGTTCGTCTAATTCAAACTGAACAAAAAATTCCATACTCGCTAAGTATTTATTAATTAGCTTATTCATAATCGGCAAATATTGTCGTATAATCTTGGTTTTTATACCACTATCTTTAAGTAGAAGTTCAGCTAGATCATAATAATGTCTTGTATCAATATGGGTTTTTTCCATACTTTCTAACTGTTGATAAGCCTTTTTGTACTTCTCAAGTTTAACTGTATCTTCCTCTGTATGTTCTTGATCTTCTAAATCTGTAATCTTTGATTCTAGTTTCCTGATATAAGTTTCGTTCGCGTTCAGTTTAACCTGTTCTTGTTGAATTTCATATTGTAATCCGCTAATTTTTTGTTGAACTTTACTTATTTCTCCGAGTTTTCCGTTGATTTCTATTATAGTAGCGCTTCTTTCTGATAACTTTTTATCAATATCAACTATAGACTTACCTGTATCTGTACATATATGTTCTTTATGTTCTGTCTCTATGTCTTGTTTACAAGTTGGACACTCGTCATTCTTTTCATAAAATTCTAATTCTTTAATAAATTTTCTTTTTTGAGTTTCGAAATGTCTTTCATCACTCAACATCTTTTGTAATGATGTTCTAATCTCGTCTTCATCTTTAATTTTAGCTTGATGATTAGTTACTTGTTCTAAAAAGATTCGTATAGCTTCACCACAATCATCATTTAAAGATTCGTGAGTTTCAATATCAGTTCTAAACTTGTCAATCATTTCATCACGATTTTCTTCAAGCCTTCTCATAGAATCTTCTTGACTCTGAATCTTTGATTCACCGATCTTGATATTTGTCTTAATCTCGTTTAATTGATGTCTTAATGTCGCGTATCTCTGTTTGAGAATATCGTTCATTACTGTAAATATTTGTATATCAAGTATGTCCTCAATAATATTTCTTCTTTCAATAGTGTTTAACTGCATGAAAGGAGTGAATGAGGAGCTTCCTAAGACTACAACTTGAGTAAAGGTCTTATAGTTCAACCTTAGTATTTGTTGTTCTAATATCGCTTGGTAGTCTCTTACAGACGCATCCTGATGTAACATCTTACCATTCAAGTATATCTCAAACATATTGGGTTTGATCGCTCTCATAACTCTATATTTTTGTCTACCGATCGCGAACTCCACTTCTACTACTGTATGTTTCTGATTAATAGAATTGATTAGAGCTGTCTTTGGTACCTTTCTGAAAGCACGACCAAATAATCCAAATGTTAATGCATCAAGTAATGTTGATTTACCCGAGCCGTTAGCTCCGATTATTAATGAGGTTTTCTTTCTTGATAAATCTATCTCGGTGAATGTATCACCTGTTGATAGAAAATTTTTGTATCTTACTTTATGAAACTTTATCATATCCTAAACTTATATATTTTTCTTGTAATTGAATTGCATCGTCTAAAGTCATTAGTTTAGATGATGAGTTTGTCTCAAAAGCACCAATTAGTGTATCGGTAACTTTGACTGAGTTGCTATCTTTTATTGTGAATCGTAAGTTGTGACCTTCACATTCCCATTCTCCACTATAAATCACACCTGAACGATTTACAGTCATAAGCTTCTTGATCATTTGATCGGTGTAACTTTCGGACTCGGTGGTGTAATTATGCTGCTGAAAGTACTTTGATATTGATTCAATAGTTGTTGTTCTGGGTCTACAGTCCAAACAACCGAATCTGGATTAAGTGTTATATTACCTGTTCCCAAAATGTTGTAAGGATACAAGTTTACCTTCGGTCCTTGGCCTTCTACAGCCTGTTGATGAATAAAGAGTGGATTATCTATCTCATAATTTTCTTCATTCAAATCGGCTAATATCATTTCACCTGTTGTTAATTGTATTATCTTTATCATACTAATATATCTAAACTTTCTGTATATAATGATCTCATTAATCCATCAAGTTTTTCTTTATCTCCGTCAATATTTAATGATTCGATATGTTTTGTTAGAATTGTTAATGTATCTTCTGATTCACCAGAAAAATCATCTTCATTCAAAACATCTAAATTGCTGTGATCCTCTACGACTTTTAAGTCAGCAGGATGAGCTTTTATAATGTTTTCAATAAACATATCAAACCAATAAGGTTCATTTTTGTTTGTGACTATTACTTTCACAAACCCGTTTTTTAGATGATCAAACTTCATTTTCTTAATTGACATTAAGGTTTCATTAGTATCATCATAGAAAACTTTATGAAACATTTTTAAAGGGTTTCGTATAGCTTCTATTTCTCGCGTCTCTGTATCTAATATATGAAAATGTTTATCATCACCAAAGTCATTCCATGTGAATTCCATTTGTGATCCAAAATATCTTATATTAGCTATTGTAGACTTATGATGAAAATGACCACTATAGACCTGTTCAAATCTATTAAACCAAGATGATGGAGTACCACCACCATGAAAGTGACCTGGCTGCATCATACCGCCATTAATTTCTAAATGAGACATAACTATTGGTGCCTCAGCCAAACTTAAATAATCTTGAACATCTTCTATATTTTCATCATTAATCCAAGGTAACAATACAATGTCTAATCCATCATAATTCTTTGTTATTGGATCTGTGTAGATGTTTATATCCTTGTTCTGTAGTAAGAAGTCAGGACTGTTTAGAGCGTTCGTTGATTTGAAATAGATGTCATGATTACCTACGATCAAATCCATTGTAATGCCTCTCTCGTTCATGGGCTCTATGAAGTGTTCATGATTCTTATGTAAAGAATAGAAGTTTACATCACGCCTACGATCAAAATAGTCACCTAAGTGAATAATCTGTTTGATATCATGTTTATCTAAATAAGGAAAAAAGATTTCATTGTAAAATCTTCCTTGGTATTCAGCGAATTGTTGATTGTTGTTCCTGACACCACAATGGGTATCGTTTAGCAAAGCTATTTTCATAATATATTATTTGTCTTCTTTTTTCTTAGACCCACGCGGTTTGTAATTTATCTCACGCATATTATCTTGTAAGAAATCGACATAGGTATTAGTCATACCTGTTGTATCACCATCTATAGTATCAAAGGTGTCGAATAAGTATCCCGCTTGAGTAATACTTCTTTGTTTAATCGCCGCTTGTTTCTTCTCTTTATGAATTCTTCTCAAGAAAGCAAAGTAGATTATTTGTGTCACATACGCGAACGCGTTCTGTGATTTTTCACCATTGAAATTGTTTATATATTGTAAACAGTTCTCAATACCATCACATATCATTTCATCACGATATGAATAGTTTATAAAATTCGGTTTTGTTGAAAGTCTAGTCGCTATCTTATAAATACATTCTCCAATGTATTCTGAAACTCTAGGTTTGTCTTCACCAGAGTCTAATGCTTCTTCACAGGCTTTATTGTGAGCAATAATCGCTGCTGTAAATTCTTTGTTGTTCACATAATGAACTGATGCTTTCGTTTGTCTTTTTTGTCTAGCCATATATATATTATCCCAGCTTTTCTTGATTTGTCAAGGTCTTTTGCCAATTTAAATTTAATTTCATCTTTTTATCATTTTTTCCTTGACAGATTAGCATTGTCGTGTTAAAATAAGTATATACGGTCGAAAGGAAGAATATATATACTAATGTATCGTATCGTCCGGGTCAGGACCTTCTTCATTTTGACTAATTCTAAACTTTTCTTCTTCAAAATCTTCTATCATTTGATCCAATTCGTCACGAAAATCTACTTGATCAAATCTCTTTTTAACTAACTCTTGAATTGTTTCTTGTTGTTCTTTGAATACTTGTTTTGATGATTTAATCTCTATTTTTTCATTATCTCTAATATCTAACCAAGCTGTACAGGCCTCGTCATAAAAATCAATGAACTGATCTGATATACTCGTTCTATAAAGAATCGCCGTATGATCAACTGTTATGTAATCATCTTTTGTAAAGGGAATATGTGGACCCAAGTGTACAAGTACTCCACCTGTTTGAGCTGGTTGTAACTGCACATTCATAGGAAAATGTAGTTCTACAACATCATCTACTTCTCTAACCATCGCAAACACTTCTTTTCCATCTTTAAATCTTATGAATTGATATTGTGTACTATTTTCTGTGAACATTGGCGGGTATCCTTACTGAATGTATTTCGTAATTAAAATTCTCTTTACTATATATATTTATTCTTTCTGAAAAGTGGTTTAACGTATAATTCAAGTTTTTCTTCCATGAGAGATCATCAGCTATATCGTATAAAGTTACACTATCTTTATCATCTGATACTCTTAAACCACGACCAATCGATTGTAAATTTCTTATTCGACTCTTACTAGGAGAAGCGAATACAATGTTATGTAGTCTTTTTATGTTAACACCTGTCGAGAATGTTCCAAAAGAAGCTACTATAATAGCGTCGTTCTCTTTTTCTACAATCTCTCTTACCTTTTCTCTATCTAGAGTGTCAGTACCACCGAAAACGAAAAATATTTTTCTATCTGTAGTATCATTAGCTACTAATTCAGTAAACGATTCATACAAAGGTCTACCATGTTTCTCTACAAATTGAAACAATACTAGGCTATTACCCTTCAATCCGTTAACTAAATTCTTTATAAAGTTGTTTCTTTTCGGGTTACGAACTATCCAATCCATTTCTTCTTGATATGACATTTTACTGACTAGTTTTCTTTCTGATTCTTCATAAGACAATACTAAAGCTTGTATATCTAACTGAGCTAATGTACCCTCAGCCATAAGATCAGCTGATGTTGTAACAAAATAGGCAGGTCCGAACATACCTTCTAACTGTAATTTATGTGTCTGTGTTTCTTGTAATGTACCTGTTGTTCCGATCTTGTATTTAACTTCTGTTAATGATTCCATTATCTTACTTAATGATTTGGCTTGAAATAAATGAGCTTCATCTCCGATGACCATACCAAATTGATTTCCGAATCCTTTGGGCATTCTCATCATTGATTGCCATGTTGTAACAACTATCGGTGCGTCAGCACCCTTGTCACCACCATATATCTTAGCTATATCACCTTTGAATCCATAATCTTGAAAATCTTTTGTCATCTGTTCTACTAGTGAAGTTGTGGGTACGATTACTAAAGCTTTCTTGTTCTTCTTTAAGAAATTGTATCGTATAAGACTGTATATCATCAATGACTTACCTGAGGCAGTCGGAGATACTAATATACATTTTTGATTGTGAGCGGCGTATGCTATAGCTTCTTTCTGATAATCTCTAAGTTCTAAAGGAATGTCTTTGACTATTTCTTCATATCGTTCTATAGTGAAAATATCAGTATCTTTTTCATACCCCTCAATACTATATCCTCGTTCATCACAAAACTCTTTGAGATAATCGTATAGACCTAGATAGATTTGATTGGTATTTAGATTGAATAAACGAATGTATCCGTCCCAAAATCTTCTTCTTACAGCTGGAATGAATTCAGCACCAGGCACTTTAAATTTAAAGAACTCTGAAAGTTCTTTTCTAATTGAGTCTTCTGTGGAAATTGAAAGGTAAACTTCGTCTTTCTTAGCGACTACGAGCCGGCCATGAATTTTCGCCATTCTATAATGTTCTTTATTGTTTGATGTCTCCAGGTCACTTGACCAACTACGTCTTGTAAGAATTCGACTGTGACGCGTAGATATTGAAGTCTATCGTTTAAGTCTTGTATATCTTTGTCAGCACCTGTAAATTTAGGGTAATCAGATTTTAAAACTGTTAGTCCATTGAAAGGATCATAATCCCATTCTTTGTCTTCAATGTCGCTTCTAGACATTTTACCACCATACCATAACCATTTATCTTTATCTAGTTCTTTCATTCGTCTTTCATAACGAATAACTTCTAGTTTCTTGTTAGATAACAGTTCAGCATATTTGGCGTGTAACTTGGGTACTTGGAGTGAGGATGCGTCTAATTCGATATCATCAATTACAGAATCTATCTTCCACATTTCTTGAATTTCTTTTAAAGTCATACTATAATTATAACAGCTTTCGCTGATTTGTCAAGGTTAAGTGCTTGTTTTTATTTTAAAAAGTGTGTACCTAAGCGTTAAATCACAGGTCGCGTACTCTTGATCATTTTGAGTGGAGAACTCGATAGTACCTAATGAAGTTGGGAAACAGTCTTCGAACATAAATTCTACATTCGCGTTATTTGAAGAAGTATTGACCATTAATGTCGCATCTGAATACATATCTTCAAAACTAGCGTTACTGAATTTACCTGTAGATGTTTGTTTAGAGTTCACTAATGATTTAAAATCATCTGTATCGTAACCCGGCCCTAATTGTATAATCCAATTATAGATTTCTTGATAGTTTTTCATATCTTCATCTACAATAAATTTTATTGTTAATGGATCAAACACGATATTATCACCCGGTAAGTACGATTGTATAGCTAGTGTTGTGCTGTGTACAGCTTCACTAAAAGTAATTCCTGGAAGTGTTACTCCTGTACAGAAGTATTTGACTTTCGGAAGTTTATTGATTTGAAAATCAAAATTAATCGGTGATAGATAATTTAAATTTGTCGGTTGGTCCGACTGCCAATTAGCTGTTGCCATGTTCTTTTACTACCTTTATAAAATCATTCCATCTATAAAATGTTTTTGTTATATGATCATAATGCCAACCAGAATATTTTTGGTTTTTATCAGTTGATTCTATGTATTTGTGTTCCATTTTAATAATTATAACTTATTCCTACAACGAATTCGTGATTATCATTATCACGGCCTTGTCCGTATGTAGCCGATACTGTATAGTTCTCTATATCTTTACTCGTAGTTATTCCATAAAAATCTACAGGGTCTTGATAAAACATAGAAACATTAACCACGTCTACAGGTAGTGTGTAACTATACTCAGCAAAATGATTTGCCTTATCGTCTAAGTCACGCCAATAGTAAGCTGAGAAATTTTTAAAACTTCCACCTACATACCATTCTTCTAATTGATTGTCTGGTTCGTCATTAAAATTATATTGAATTAAACCTAAGTCAAAGGCTAGTTCTTCATTAATATTATATGTGTAACCTGAATAGAAGTCATATTCATATTCTGATTTGTCTCCGTAGTCTACTTCTGAAGCCCACGCTCCGGCATAGAATCCGTTATGTTCTACATCAACACCTGCTGATATTGCTGTACTACCTTTCTGACTAACTCCTCTCCACAAGTAATCACTCCCTAGTGTTAAACTACCTGATATATCTAGAGCAGATACATAGATTGGTGTGAGTGCTAATAGCACTATTAATAGTTTTTTCATGTTAGTATTTATGTTCCATTTGTGACAAGGCCATTGTCTTTGTTAAATCTTTCTGTCAAGTAATTCTTATATTTACTTGTATATTCATCTTCTGTGTATGTTGTGGCTCCAGGATAGTTGTTTTCATCACAATTATCTAACCACATTCTTGAACAAAATTGTTTAAACTCAATTTCCTTTTTTGTCTCATTCATATTATCTCCTTCTCCATACCAATTCCATCTACCATTAGCGATAATGTCGTTAATAGTTTTCTCTTTCATACTTATATTTATAACATAAAAAAAGAGCCCCGAAGGGCTCTTTGAAATCGATTATGATTTAGAATTACTACGACTTATAGAAGATTTAACACTTCGAATGATCTGTAGTAAGAGTTGGTAGAAGTAGCTGCCAATCCAGATGCCGGAGTCGCTCCTACGAATGGGTTTGAAACCATACCGTAACGAGTTTTGAAACCGATTTTTGGTTGGAAAGTATCTTCGCCAACTGCACGAACCATTTGTAATGGTACATAAGGACAATAGAATACACCAGCGTCAAAAGGATTAGATCCTCTATAACCGACTGTACAATATCCTTCACCACCAGTTACACCAGTAGGTCTTGTAGACACACTTGCGTAATATGGATCGATATACACTTTAAGGCTTCCGTTAAGAACACCAGCAAAAGTGTTTCCAGTATCATCAACATTTAATTTTGTTGATAGTGCTGGAGCGTAGTCTAATACACCGGCCATTGCAAGTGCAGACGCTACATCACTAGAACATAGGATAAAGTTTCCTTTACCTCTTCGTGTTTGTCGTGCTATAACATTAGCATTTCTTTCAATGTGGTACATAAGACCTTTGAATTTTTCAACAGACCAACGACCAGATGAATCTACATCTAGGTTGAATTGTCCGTTTACAGAAGTTCCCGTTAGGTTAGCTTCTGAAGCAACACCTTCGATCTTAGCTTGATCATTAACAGTTCTAACAACTTCTCTGTTGATTTCCGCAAGGATTTCACCAGATAAGATATTTGCTAATTCTGTTTCTGCGTCAAGGCCATGAATCGCTTTAAGGTCTTGTGCGAGTTCTATAGTGTACTCTGCTTTTAGCGCTCTGCTTTTAGCTGTAACTGTAGCTTTCTCAATCGTGAACGACATTTCTGGAATAGAAGCGTTGATCTCAGCTGTTGCTGTTGCAACACCCGCGCCAGTTGTGTAACCAGTTTGGATTGCGGCATTAGCCGAACTTGAAGCAAACGGATCTGCTCCTGCATGTGTACCACCACCAGCAAAGTCAGTATCAGCTTCGTTGTGTAACGCTTCTGTTCTGTCTACTGCAGTTGTGCTATCAACATATCTAGCTTTCATCGCAAAGATAAGACCAGTTGGTCCTGTCATTGGTTGAACACCACATATATCATATGCTACTAAGTTAGGCATTGATCTACGAACTAATGAAATTAGAATTGGATCCCAGTTAGCTGCTGTTGCAGTTACGCCACCAGGCGCTCCAGCTACAGTACCAGTACCAGCACCAAGTGCTTCATTCATTGCGCTTCTTTCTTCTTGAATCGCTCGTTCTTGATTTTCAAGAATAACGGCTGTCACAGCTCGTTTGTAAGAGTCTTCGATCTTTGGAAGATCGGCGTGCTCTAGAACTGGTGCCCATTTTTCTTGTAAGTTTTCTGACATAAACATTGTTTATATCCCCCTTATTGTTTCTAAGAATCTATCTTAGAAAATTTACTAATTGCGGCAGTATAACCAGCCATTGAAGGATCAACATTGATATTATCTTTGTCTTCTTCTTCTGACTCATTAAATGCTACATTACTTTCATCAGAGACTGCTAAAAGTTTTTCACCTTTGAAATAGGCTTCTTTCAATGTTGAAACTTTCTCTACGAAATTTCCTTCATTTTCATAATCCACATCTTCGGCTAGTTCTTTTAACTTCTCTATTTCACTATCAGCTAGGTCTTTCGACGCTTCACTAATAATCTTTTCACGCTGAAGTTCTTCAATATCTTGAAGGGCTGAGATGTTACTCGCAACTTCTTCATTCAACTTATCTTCCATATCGTCAAGTCTAGCTGCGAGTTCTTCAACTACATCAAACTTGTCTTCTGGTACTTCAACATAATGTTCCTCAAACAGTTTTTTCAAACCATTTATGAAATCTTCGGTGAGTTCGGATTTAAGTCCGCGCTCGATCGCTAATTCATTTTCTTTAACCCAGCTTTCAGAAACATAGTTCAGATAAGAATCAACTTTCTCGGATAAATCATCTTTGATTTCTTCGATCTTTTGGTTCTGTTCTTCTTCTAGTTGTGCTTCTTTTTCAGCTGAAAGTTCTTTGACTTTGGCTGATACTGAGGCTTCGAAAATTGTTTTAGCTTTAATTTTGAATTCTTCTGATAAATCTTCATCGCTAACAAGAGCTTCAATGTCATCTGTCATGTCGATTTCGTAAGATTCTTTTTTAACAGATTCTTCTTCTTCTTCTTCTTCATCATCTTCGTATTCTTCGTCCTTTTTGGAAGTTGATTTCTTAGATTCTGTAGATGCAGTTTTCTTTTGAATTTTTTCTGATTCACCTTCATCTGAGTCATTATCTAACTCTTTGATGAATGAGGTTACTTCAGCGATTGATTTGTCTTTAAGAGACTCTACTACCTTTCTTATTAAGGCATTTCGACTTAGTGACTCGGATTTTTCATCTTCATCGCCATCTTCGTCATCTTCATTTAAACCAGCTACTGCTGCTTTAAGTGCTTTGGCGTCCATTTCTTTCATGGATGCTACGGCTTGTTTTAGAAGATCAGCTTTTGACATTTCTTCAAGATTAGGAGTTCCAGATTCATCTGTATCTTCTTCTTGATTTACGGCCTTACCTTTCTCGACTTTAGTCTCACCATCTTTCAATTCTTCTTTACTGTCGGGTTTAACTGCTTTATTAGTTTTAGGTGCAGGTTTAGTTGCATCCCCAGCTTTCTTGACAGCTTCAGAATCTTTTTTAGGTTCGTCTGCGTCGGGACTAGATTTAGCTGCAGGAGCGGAAGCACCTTTACCAGGTACTTTGTGCTGAACATCAGCCGCTTCTGTCATTACTTCTTCTATTGATTGTTCTAAACTTGACATTTGAACTCTCTCCCTATTAATATTAATTATATAATTAATTCTATTATGAGTTATTTATAATATTATAAATTTTCAAGAAACGATTTAAATACGTTTAATTTCACTTCTTGAAGTTTATGTGTTCTAGCTCGTTGAATTTGATGTTTATATTCTTCAATTTTCTGAGCTTTGATCACACCATTATCCCAAATCCATTCAACTCCTTCCATTACGCCGTTTACGAACGCGTCGGGAGCAGACGGATCTGCTACGATATCAGCAGCTGTTGCTAACTGAAAATCTGATTGCACCATTTGAGTACCGCCTTCGCGTTTACTCGCCTTTAGTGAACCCATACCTCTACTAGATACTCCTAGTCTCGCACCATCATCAAGAAGGTTTTTGACTATTTCTCCCATAGGGGTAGATAAAACTTTTGCTTTTCCGATGAAATTGTTTCCATCTTCTTTTAAGCTTGTGATTAAATGAGATGTTCTCTCTAAATTAATCGTAGGACCTTCAGGATGTCCTAATTCTCCATAAGCTCTTTTTTCATTGATATACTCTTTAGTATATCGAGCTACTTCCTTGGCCATTATCTCTTTAGGATAAATACGCCCATTTTTGTTTTTAACTTCGGTCTGAAGCATGACGCCTTCGATATAGACATCCTTCTTTCCTGTTTTTTCGTTGATTTCAACTAGATAGTTGACATCATCGGCCCATTGTTCTGATATTAATTTCATTTTTACCTCTTAAAATGCTCTATACACATCTATACCGTTGCTGTATTTTTTCTTTGCTAAATCTAAACACTTGTTTCTAATTTCATTCCTATAACTTATAAGGACTGGACTCATGTGACCTGCAATTTTATGAATCTCTATTATCTTAACCATAATTTTTTCTTCTTTTTTAAGTCCCAAGAGCTTAGCTAATAATTTAACTGCACCACCATGGTCATTTCTATCAGTTAAGTCATTTATCTTATCAATATCTGCCTGAGGGAATTCTTTAGCTTCAGATATTTCTTGTACATATTTATCTTGTGCTTTCTCTACAAGTGATTTAAGAAGACTTACTCCTTCATCCATATCTTCGCCCATTAGTTTAACGAACTGTGTCGCGGATTTCTCTGCTGTTTTCATATCTTTGAAAACACCTAATTCTTCAGGTTCTTTAACACCCTTTGGTTTAACAAATACACGAACTTTCTTAGATCCTGGTTTCTCAGAATGATACATTACATCTGTATTCTTGATCTTAGTAGCAGAAATATGATTCTTCTTGTGATCAAGTTTAAAGTTAATTTCTTCTAATTCTTCTCTAAGTTCTTTAAAGTTTTTCATATCTTTATCTCTGTGAGTTTAATATTGAACCGATTTTAACTGTTTCACTTGTTTCGGCTACAGATTCTACCCATCTGGCAATTTGTTTTTGAACCATTGCTACATCAGCTTGTGAACCACCAAGATGTCCTAATTTAGAATTGGTAATATGAACTTCTCTACCTTTCATAGATATATCTTTTCTATCTTTACCCACCTTAGCCCATACATCTTTTGTCAACCATTTTGTATCTACAATCTTTCCAAACTCTTTTACAAGTTTTTTAGCTATATCAGGTTTTAGACCCGTTACATAAATGTGTGAATATTCTGTTCTTCGATTAACAGCATCACCTACTTGATCTTTGGGATTATCTGGCTTAAGATTCATATTAACCTTTTCTTCTAATTTGAATCCTTGGCCTGGTTGTGTCCAACTCATCTAGCTATTCGCCCATGGATTTCTTCTGAAATCATATGATGTAATTCTTAATTTTTTTAAAGTATCTTCGATAGCTTTAATTACTTTCTTTTTTGTATCCGGTTTCATGCCATCAATGTACATTGATCCATAAGGTCCATAAATTCCACCACCTTCATCATATTCTGGTTTTAATCTCATTTTTTTGGCCACTTTCTCAAATTCTTTTTTGAATTTTTTAAAATCCTTTTGATCTACGTCCATAAGCTGAACAGCGCCTTTATCAGCTTCTTGTAAATTATACCCCTGTCCTGGTTGTGTCCAACTCATTTGTTAGTCCTCTATTTTATCTTCGTGATTTAACCAATCGAGTTGCATTTCAACCCTTTTCAGATCAATAGCATCTAATTGCTTATCTTGCATGACTTTCTTAAAAGTCTCTCCTGCTTCAACATTGTCTCCGCTGGCTACTTGATTCACAAATTCTTTACTGTTACTCATTATATTTTCCTATTTTTAAAATTCCGAATCGTCTGGCATATCATCATCAGGACCTAATCCGACAGCTCCATCAGCCTTGATTTCTTTATCAATCTGTTGTATCTCTGCCTCTGACTGTCTAAGAACATTCTTTCTAATCCAGTCCTCTGAATAATATTTACCAACGAATTGGTCTAATTGTTCTAATGTTGAAACTCTTTCTCTAAGTATCTCCGCATCTTTGAGTTCTACAAAATGACCATCTTTTTGAAAGTCATAACTTATATACTCTTTGTATGAGTTCCAATCTTCATCTGTTATAATATTCTTTAATAACAGTTGAGTTCTTAAAACATCATCAAATATTCTAGAGAATTTAGTTCTTAGTCTATCAACAAATCGTGAAAACTTAACCTCATCTCTTGAAATCTCAGTCGCTCTACCAATAGCGAACGCTGTTTCTGTCTCCATTCTAGAAATTGGTACATTAAGAGACTTGTACAATTTCTTTTGAAAATATAAAATATCGTCAATCTCACCAAGATTTTGCCCACCTGGTAGTGTACTAATCTCAGTTCCTCGGCCACCTTCTCTACGAGGTAACCAAAAATCTTCAAGCATATTCATATGCTTTCTATCGTCTTTAATCTCACCTGTGTCAGCGTTATACACTAACTTATTACGATAACTTGTTTGTACTTCTTTCAAGTACTGTTCAGCTCTCGCTTTAGGTAGATTACCTACATCAATGTAGAAGATTCTCCTTTCGGGTGCTCTTGATATTCTGTAAATAACAAGCGCGTCTTCCAACATTCTTAGTTGGTTTACAGACTTCATAGCCTTATGTAAATAACCAACTATAATGGTTTTGTTGTAATCAAGTAACCCGGAAGTTACATGACATACAGCATCAGGGTGAATCCTTACTGTTTGACCTGTGTTATTACCACTCTTGTCAAAACCTTGATCATTAAAAAGAAAGTATTCATCTATACTCTTAATAATTTCAACCTGAGTCTTCTCATCTTTCTTCTTGTCCACTTCTCGGATCTTTCTGATCTTTTGTGGGTCAATAGCTCTTAAGCCTTGAAGACCTCGTTTTGGATTCTTAGGATCAACCATTTTATGATAATAGATTCTTCCGTCTACATACCATTTTCGAAATATATCGTGAGACATATCTCTGAATCCCATTAAAGAAAGAACTTCATCAAATTCCGCTCTAACTTTCTTTTTGATACCATCGGACATTTTATCAATTCTATCTAAATTGATTGCCACGGGAGCATCTAAATCATTACAAGATATAGATTCATTCACTATATCTTCTATAGCACTGTCACATTCTGGAACCAATGCCATTGTTCTATATTTAGCAACTAGGTCGGCTTC
>Ga0209090_10000788_pt1 | contig 19996 bp, 11 predicted proteins | sample ArcticOcean_MG_C_9_FD_187432 | JGI IMG/M metagenome (GOLD analysis project Ga0209090, IMG submission 187432) | Marine microbial communities from western Arctic Ocean - ArcticOcean_MG_CB2_152 (SPAdes) (version 2) | ecosystem: Environmental > Aquatic > Marine > Oceanic | place: Arctic Ocean... | reverse complement strand
GATCTAACAAGTTCTCCAAGCACACCGTCGGGATGCCCTTAATCGTCAATCGAACGTACGAACCGACGTCTAAATCCATGGTCGTTTCCAAATACTCTTTCGAGCGTTTACCGAGTCGCTTATAACTCGCCAAAGCGAATGCTCGCGCGTAATCTCTCGGTAAATTTTCTTTCGGATCCCACGGGGACGTTCGAAACGATTTCAACCCTTTGTATTTCGCGAACCGTCGGCGCGCTTCGACGTCTTCCGGGAATTCAACTTCGTCCGGGTACTGGAAATTTTCATCCTCCAACGCGCGTAATCTCGCGCGTTTCGCGCTATCTTTCGATGCTTCGAGCAAGTTTTTTAGCGTCTCTTCGTCGTCGTCGGAAGATATATCGCCTTGTAAATCACCGTCCCAATGTTCTTGTTCTTCTTCGTCGGAATCGTATTCGATGTCGCCTTCTTCGTGGTCATCCATCGTCATCATTTCCTCGTCACCGTTGTTCTCGTTTTGGTTCGTCGTTCCTTTTGCGGTGGATATCGACATTGCTGTTGTCATTGATGTTCTTTCATTGCCACCACCACCACCAACACCATCATCCATTTTAGCATCCTCTTCTCGAATAAAATCGCCTTGGTCGGCATCTTCTTCGTCTTCTTCTTCGAAGAGCGACCCTTCGTCGTCGCTTTCGTCTCGGGGAAGCCAAGATGCCTGGTAATCCGACCATCCTTTCGGTTTCAATCGCATCATCACTTTCTTCTTCTCCTCGTCTTCCCATTTCAAGTGTTCTAATCTCGCGTCGTGCGCGTCTTCGTCGTATTCCACGTCGTTTGGAGGTTTGTTCTCTCGCACGACCGGCTCTCTCTTTTCCGGGTCCGGAACGAAGGTTTCTAAAGCCTCCTGTCTCATTTTCCCCATTTCTAAATCGCTAATACTCTGACTACTACTACTCTTATTCTTCGTGTTATGCTTTTTCGTCACTCGCTCTTCGATCAGTTCCACTTTTTCCAGAGGAAAATCTCCAACTCCGGGCACGTGAAACAACTGGTTCGCGCTCACGCCGCACCCTCGAACGTACCCTTCGACGACTAAATTGGACAAGTGTTCACTGAGCGGTTCAATCGTAGATAGTTCGGAAATAATATACGGTCTTTGCGTTCTCCATGCCGGCGCTTGGGCTCTTTGTTCGCATACCATTCTCACCAACATCTTCATCTCTTGCTCGGTATCGACCGATTGCGACTTTACCCGATCTTTCGGCACGCTCAAAATCTCCTCCGTCACTATCCGCATCCCGAGTTTTCTCGCCGCGTTTCGTTCCGACGGACTGACTTTCATCGAGTTCCTCAACGCCACCACCGTTGGTGGCAACCCTTGCGCGCGTAAAGTCGGCATCGTCGATTCCACCAACTGCTCGTTCGGAGGATCGTACTTTTCCTCTTTTTTCGAGTGCGCCGACGCCACGCACACCAAAACGTCCGCCGACTTGATCGACTCCAACGCCGCCAATTTATGCCCGTGATCGACGAGCATAATTTGGAACCTGTGATCGTGCAGTTCCACTCTCACCGTCTGCGGCAAATTCGGCGCGTGAAACAACTTCTCCGCCACGACGAACCCCTCGTCCGCGAGCTCTTTCCTCCTCTCGCAACTGTTCACAAACTTCCCCAAGAAATCTCTCAAATCCGAGGCGTCGTAATCCCCACCATCAATTGTCATCACCGCCACCACTTTCGGCGCCATCTTCTCCAACTTCTTCTCGTAAGAAACCATCCGCTTATTCGCGTCTCTCGCCTGCTTCGCTCGCACCAATCGCTCTCGCTTATTCCCGACGCCTAAATTCGCCTTTCCATTTTTTTTCAAGACGCCACCATTCGTTCCCACCTTGTGCAATTTCGACGTGTGTTTCGATTGGTGTTTCCCGTGGTTGTGCGCTTTTTGTTCCGCTGCCCGTGGTTCGACGGGCCCGGCATTATATATATATATATGTGTTAGTAGCTCTTATTCGTTTATGTATATATATGTGTGTGCCTCTGCGCGTGTAATAAAACACAGTCGTTTTAAAGCAAATACATGTGTGGAAGAAAGAGTTGGCGGCGGAATTTTTTTTTCCCTTGGGACTGCGCTCTCACAAAACAGACGAGATCTTCCTTTTTTTTGGATAAAAAATCTCTCACAAATACTACCACACTCTACTAAAGGTGTATTCTTTTTCCTTCTCTCAAACGAGTAGTGCGATGAAGATGAGTGTAACAACACTTTCGTCTTCTCGTTCGAGCGGTGCTGTTGTTGGTGGTGGTGGTGGTTCCCGCGCCTCGCGTAGGTTTAGGACCATTTCATCCTCGCGCGATGATGCGAATGCATTATCGTCATTTTCGTCATCATTTTCATCAACAACATCCCAAGCGGTGAGGACGACGAGGAGGAGATACAGACGTGGATTTGCCTGTAACAACACCCTCAGTCCGTTGAAATCGAAAACTGACCCCGCGACTTTGAAGAACCGAAATCCAGCGAACGATTCCATGATTAAAGCGGCGAAAGGGGAGAAGGTGTCAAAGACGCCGATTTGGTTGTTTCGTCAAGCCGGGAGACATTTACCGGAATATAATCAGTATAAGAAAGATACCGGGAAGAATTTTTTGCAACTGTTGGACGATCCGGAGGACGTGTGCGAGGTGACGATGCAACCGGTGAGACGGTATAAGTTAGACGCGGCTATTTTGTTCTCGGATATTTTAGTCATCGCGGAGGCGATGAACGTGGACGTGGAGATGCCGGGAGGTAAAGGTATCGTCGTTCCGAGGCCGTTACAAACGCCGGAGGATTTGGAGACGAAAGTGCCGAAAACGATTGACGTTGAGGAGAGATTATCGCACGTGTTGAAATCAGTCCGACGAATTAACGAGCAGATTGAGAAAGAAAACTTACAAATTCCGTTGATTGGGTTTAGCGCGGCGCCGTGGACGTTGATGTATTACATGGTCGGCGGGAGTTCGAGAAAGAACACGGATTCCGGGATGAACTGGTTGAAGAACCACCCGGAGGCTTCGAGAGAGTTGTTGGGACGATTAACGACGGTGGTTATCGACTATTTAGATTTGCAAATTCAAAACGGCGCGCACATGGTGCAAGTTTTCGAGGCGATGTGCGAACACATCGAGGAGAAGGAGTTTTACGAGTTCGCGTTGCCGGAGATGGAGAAGATTTCCAAAGAGTTGAAAAAAAGACATCCGAACGTCCCGTTGCTTGGTTTTGCGAGAGATGCACCGTACGCGATTTCCGATTTGCAAAGAATCGGGTACGATTGCATCACCTTAGATACGGTTATGGATAGAAAGTACGCGAGAAACACGTTGGCGGGCGCGGCGGGCGGCGAAGCGAACATGTCCAGCGTCCAAGGCAACTTTGACCCGAAACTCTTAGTCGACGGGTCGTTCGAGGAGATCGAAAGGGAAGCGAAGCAAATGTTACAGGACTTTGGACCGCAAAAGTACATCGCGAATTTAGGTGCAGGTTTAGGCGGGAAAGAGGATTGCGCGAAGGTTGATTATTTCGTCAACGCCATTCATCGATTATCCGAGGAGATGATTAATTAATAATTCATTTTTAATGCGACTCAAAAGCTATTCAAGAGCGAATTTTCGACACTGTACGCGCTCTGCGAGTCAATGCCGTACGCTTCTTGTACCACTCCGGCGTTCGTCATGCAGCTATAAAAATCCGATCCGAAACAAATCACCGGGAACAAGCAAAAATACGGCCCTCCTTGCGGAACAAAATAATCGAAACACAAATTTTGCGTGAACAGTATCGCCGCGTAATCTTTCAGCGCTCTTCTTCGCAACGACGACGATGAATCTCTCGAGCCGCTTTTGCCATTATTATTCATCCTCTCCTCGTGCGCTCGCATCTGTGCGTTCGCGTTTCTCACTTCCTTCACGAAACCTTTAAAGTCTTCCCGTTCAAAAACCTTTTCCATATTTTCGGTTTCCTCGGTGAACCAAAAGGAGATGGAAAGAAAGACGACAAACGAGACGACCGCGAAGAGAGAGAAGAACTTTTTATTCCTTTTCCTCCTTGTCTTCTTCCACGTCGCGCTTTGTTGTTGTTCTCGTTGAAAAGGAAGAAGAAGGCGGTCGTCGTCGTCGGCGCGTATCATCGTGTATTATTGATTGTTCTTATTTTTTGAGATCTCAAAAGAAGCGTTTTTCATTTATTAATAAAAATTTAATAAGCTGCGTGTTGACCTTTTGCTCTCCTTAGCTCTTTTGGAATCTTTATTAACGGCACAAAAACGTCTTTACTCGCGCACCACGTAAGAATGTCAGAGCAAAAGCAACTCAATAAGAACAACTACGAGGACAGAGACGCGGGAAAAAGAAGGAGAGCGAACGAAGAGCGCGTGAATCATCGATATTTACAAACATAAATAAAATGAAAACATTCCTCTTCTCGTGGTCGTGGTTGATGCTTTCGCTCTGCGCATTCGTTTGGAACGAATGCAAACCGTTCCGGTTAGATGCGATTTTCGTCTCTTTGTCTCTCCCAGAGGACTACGCTCGAGACGCGACGTTTACGTTTTTTTCGCTCTTGGTACCGATTGCCGTTCTCGCGAACGAACGATTGAACGCGTTCGAACGACGACGGAAAAAGATGTTCGACGACGAAAACGGAAAGAACAAAACGCAGATATCAAAAGTCAAAGTGTTCATCGCGTTGCAAGCGATGAAGTTTTGGTACGTGTTTCGGAAAGTACACGGAAATATGCCGTGGGTGTTGTACCGACAGAGGAAACTGGCGATAGAGAGGGAGTTAGAGTCCGAGCTGAGGTCGTTCGAAGCGAAAGCGTTCGACGGGAAGAACATGGGAATGTGGTCGAAACAGAAGCATAAAAATGCGAGACGGTCGTTGGTTATTTGGCGTCGGTCGAGAGAGGTGGTCAACGGGTACGAGGAGTACGTGAAGAAATTGGAACAGGAGGTGGAAGACGTGCAGTTTCCGGAAGATATGATGGTAGGTGGAGATAGAGAGAATTGTTTGAGGAGGTACTTGTCGAGCACGAAAAACAGCTCGGACGTGTACGCGGCGAAGAGGATGATCGTAAACTCCATGGACTGGAGAGAGAAGATGAAGCCGCGAGAGTATTTGAGAAGGTGGACGAGGAAGGAGGAGGACGGGGGGATGAGCGAGTTAGAGAAGAAGGTACACAAGGCGCATCCATGCATGAGTGTCTACACGACGCACACGCCGTTAGGGATTCCGGTGTGCTGCATGCGCGTCGGGGACGTGTCGAAGAACATGATGACGACGTCCGCCGCGGAGTATAACAAGGAAAGCGGAGGAAGTAACAATATCAGCAGCAAAAGTTCTGGTAGCGAACACTCTTCTATCGATGCTCGAACAATCGTTGAAGCCAATTATGGGATGTTTTTTACGTATTTAACGAACATCGTGTTTCCGAGCTTGAAAACCCGAGACGCGGTGATTGTCCACGACAAGTGCGTGGTTGTCATCGACGCCTCGAAAGACATCGCGTTGAAATCCCGAGATGGGAAACAATTAAAAGCGAAACAACGCGTGGAAATGTTCAAGAATATGATGATTATATTCCGACAACAGTACCCAGATTTGATTTATAAGTTCTACGTCGTCAACGCGAGTTTGAACGTCAGAGTCTTTTGGCACGCCGTCAGCGGTTTCTTAGACAGTCAAATGAGCAAGAAAGTCACCATGTTCGGACGTATCACCGGTGAAAAAAGATCGAAAGCCGCGTTCGAGGAAATCGTTGACGTTTTTGGTGGCATCGGTCGAACCCCAACGTTTCTTGGCGGCACGTGCGAACGAAAGTTGAGCGAGTGTGGCCCGTGGGTAGTGAAAGACTTACACTCGGACAACGCGTTCAGAGGTTGGGAAATAGAAGACGAAGTGGACGAGAAGAAACAGAAGAAGAAACCAAACGCTTCGCCGTTGCGCGTTACTGGAAGCTTCATTTATCACGGCGCGAAAAAAGTAGCGAGCTTTACCGAGTCACAACCGACGGATTTATCCGCCGTCGCAAAAGAACGAAGAGCGAGCTTCATTCGCGAACACACGGTATAATAAAGAACAGAATGGAAACAATTAAGTATTATGCACGCGCGCGCGCGCGCTAACAAATGCACCGGAATTATATGAGAGAGAATTTTATGTCATTATTATTGTACCTGGTAATGGTAATAACAAACACACACACATACACCACCTCGTTTGTAACACCAATTTTAACGAGGGAAACAAGAGCGATGAAAGTGGAAAAAAAAAACAAAAGAAAAAAAATCCTCACATCAACAAGAACACGCAACAACTATGATGCTTCTTCGACGTTTGTTTATCTTTCTCGCGTGTATCTCCGCAGCATCTGCCGTGCGCGTCGCTTTTATAGCAGATACTGGCGTCGGAAACGACAACCCGTCGAGCTCGTGGGTGGACTATCGTGGGTGCGTGATATACCTAATTTTAAATAAAACGTGTATTTTTGACATCTGACGAAAAAAAAACTCTTCTCTTTCCCCGCTTCATGATACTGATGATAGGAACTTACAAGGCTCGCCGTATAAAAACAACGGCCGAAACTGTTACGATCACGCCGGACAGCCGTGTAAACTCTACTCGCGAGCACGCGATGTCGTGAGGTTGGCGAAAGAATCTGGCGCAGATTTGGTGAGAGTTTTTTTTCTTGGATTTTACAAGTGTTGACGTGTCTCTTTCTCTCTCTTTTTCTCACAAACAGATCGTACACGCGGGCGACTTGGATTACGAGTCTGCGCCGAAGATGTGGGTTGAGTTTTTGAAAGAAACCATGCGCGATAAAGTTGAGTACATAGCAGCAAAAGGAAACCACGATGCAGACGGGTGGGACGGTGTGAGGTACCTTTGGAGCGGAAGCGAAGGGTACCAAAAGCTCCTCGAAGATTACGGCGTGCCGAGAGGCGCAAAGTGTAAAGGCCAATACGGAGTGGACATGAGTTGCAAATACAAGGGCATTTTGTTCGTTCTTTCTTCGGTTGGCGTGGAAAGAGCCGGGGAAAGTAACCAAATTAACCAAGATCATTATTGGCACTTGGAAAACAGCTTGAAAAATTCCAACGCTCGATGGAAGATTTGCGTGTGGCACATGACGATGGAGAAGATGCAGGTGTCGTATAAAGGCGACTCGACGGGATGGGGCGCGTACGAAATTTGCAGAAAATACGGCGCGTTCATCGTCGGTGGTCACGCGCACGTGTATTCGAGAACGCGCGAAATGTCCAGGTTCGGAACGAAAAATTACGGGTTCACTCGCGAAGATTTGAGATGGTGGGATGCTCCGGACGACGACAGAATTTATCTCTCGAGCGGCGAAAACGGGACCACGGGCGTCGCCATCGTCGGCATCGGCGGGTATAAAAACGAAGCGTGTTTGAACGGTGGCAACTTTTGGAGCAAAATATATTCTACCAGGTGCGACGACTGTTCTGGATGCGAAACCGCTCGGTCGGCGAACAAGTTCGGCACGCTCATTTGCGATTTCCCTGAGTTTGGTCCAAACGCTCGAGCGACGTGCTGGTTGGCGACGACGCCTCGTCAAGGCGCTTCCGACGCCGAATTCCAAGCCGCTGTTCGTAACCGAAATCCAGTCGATAGGTTTACCTTAATTGCCGGTAAACGCCCGAAAGATAAAGGTGTCTCCTCCAGCGCCGCCCCGGACGAGAGCGACACGAGTCGTCCATTTCTGAACCGCAACTTATTGCGCGTCATGATGGACTGTTTCGACGTCGAGCCGCGCGACCAGTATAACTGCATCGACCGCGCCAACTGGAACCAATGCAACGACGCATGGATTGTCAGTGGTAATTACTGCGCCAAAAGCTGTAAACGATGCGGCCCGGAAAGCGTGGAACAACCCGCCCCTCGCAAATCGCGCGAAGAAGAACTCGCTTTAGACCAGGCGTTTTCTCAATTCGACGCCAACCGAGACGGTTTCATCGATTTCGACGAGTGGGAAACGCTGTATTACTCCACGCGACCGGGTGCAAAAGACAACGAAATCGAAAGAGTCGAGCGCGTCGAAGCGCAATTCGTCAGAGCGGACTCCAACGGAGACGGTAAGGTTTCTCGAGGACGGTTTGCCGTCTTGTTAAATGGACAACAAAAGCAAAAGTAGTTCGTTGTTGCCAATCGAAGCGCAATTGTCAGAGCTGACTCCAACGGAGACGGTAAGGTTTCTCGAGGACGGTTTGCCGTCATGTTAGATGGACGACAGAAGCCGTAGTTCGTAGTTGCCAATATTTTCGTGTAAACTGCCATTTTTTCTCTTCAAATTTTCTGCACTCAACTGCTTCCCATAAAAAATAATAATAAGTATCATGACAACGATTCAGACGACGACGCGTTTTTACTGTAATCATCGTTCGCGCGTTTGCTCTGAGAAGTCTCTGAGAAGGAGGAGGACGAGAGGTAGGAGTCGCGCGGCGGCGGCGACTTGTTCTTCGAAACGACAACACAATCCATCAGAATCCAATTTTAACCAACACCGCCGCCGAAAAAAGAAACCATCATCATCCGCGATGATGATGATGGCGGGCGGGAACGCGAACAACAATAACAATGACGTTAAAAGCGACGTGTTTCTCGTCAACTTTGACGAGGAAGAGTTGATGCACTTGCAAGACTTGCTGAAAGAGATGAAGGAGGAGTACGGTTTAGAAAGAGAAGTGAATGCAGTTATAGTGGACGAGAGCAACTGGTTTTTAACCGTCGACGGGGCGGAAACGAACGAAGCGACGTCGACGACGACGACGGTAAAACCGCCGTACCCAGAAAGTTGCAGGTGCGTGTTACTGAACGGAGACAACGCGAAACGCTTAATGCCGGAGTTGAAAGAAGCGATGATTGATATGGGCTTTCAGCCGTCGATTTTTGGTACGTTTACGGAGAAGAACAACGATAAATCGATCGCGAACTGCGCGCGGCAAGTCATCTCCGCGCACGAGAGATATTGGAAGTTGAGAGGGACGGAGGATGATTTGATCGATGGGAGCGATGATGATTCGACAGATGATTTAATAAGTACCTCTTGGCCGGATAGGGAGGATGGAATATCTATATTTAATCCCGGATCCGTCAGTATCGCGATGTCGTTAGCGTTGGATCGAGCCGATGTCGGGTCGTCCATGAGTGTGGGAGGGATCCGAAGCGACGCGTCGAAGATTGTCGTTTTGGACAACGTGGTGTGTGATCCTTTGAGGAGAGACTTGTTAAAGGAAATGTGCGGCAATCAAGAGACGAACGGTTTCGACGCTTGGATTGACAGCGAACCTCCAGAAGGATTATGGTCGAGAGATACGTACGATACATTGGATACCGGTTCGCCGTCGACGTCGGGATCTTCATTAGAAAGCGCAGAGGCGAAAAATACTTCCTCTTGGGGATTAACGGAAGACCAGTTGGCAAAAGTTGCGCGATCGTCTGCCGTGAAAACGCTTCGCGCGAGAATTCAACGCTTATACCCAGAGTACGAAGTGCTGCCGATGTCAGCCGATTCTCTCGAGCCGGAGGGTATCCCCGGATCTTGGGGTGGGTTACGAATAAAAACAGCCGTAGGAAACGCAGCTGTGAACGGCGAGGATTTTTCGTGGCATTTAGACATGGATCCAAGCAGTGTAGATCCGACCTCTCCGTGGGCCGAACGGTTTGGGTTATACGTCAACCGAGAACGGAACAAACCGCTCTTCGTCTCTGCTTTGGTGTATTTGAACCTAAACGTCTGGCCAGCTTCGTACGACGCTGAAACCATGTTTTTAGATCCCGGTACCGGTACTGGCGTGTTTGTCCGCCCTCAGCCGGGTCGCCTCGTTCTCATGGATCAAGACGTCGTCCATCGAGTCTCCGCGCCGTCCAAGGCTGCCGGTGTCCCGCGATATTCGCTCGTTCTAAAACTCGTCTTCCACCCGAAAGTCACGATACCAACCAACAATAACACCGACGCCGCCAAAAACGACGACGACGACGTAAACGACTTCAACGACCTCGACGGCATCACCAGAAAAGAGTGGGGTGAACCCGTCCTCTTCGGCTCCGCCGCCGGATTCGACCTCGACGCGGACGACTGCTCTTCTTCGGACGAAGACGATTACGAAGACGAGTTTGGCGACGATTGCGACCCGTACGAAGAGGACTGCGAAGGGAACGAAAACTTTTACAAAAGCGTGTAAAATTATTAGTAAAATCGAAGACTGTACTGCGCGCGACATGTTCTCCTTTCTAAAGAGTCTCTCAACATTTACACATTTTTTCTCTCTTTCTGGTGACAAAAATCGTCAAAATCAGATACATGAATAAACATTTGCGCGCATAAACCACCGAGAAAGAAGAGAAGAAATAAGAAGAGGAAGAGCAAGGAAAGAGAACGATTGTTTGAGATGTATTCTTCTTCTTCTTTCTCCTCCTCCTCGCTTCTTCTTAAAGCGAGGACGACGACGACCAGAAGAGATGATTTTGCGACGAAGACGTCATCGACTGTTGCACTCGTTCGACGAAGAGAGAGAGGAAGAAGACGACGAGCTTTTCGCGTTTTAAGTACTTCGGCAGACGACGACGGCAACGAGAAAGTAGCAGAGACAGCAGCACAATCAGAAAAGCGGAAAAGAGTGATCGCTTCGGCGCTGTCGTCGTCAAAGACGAAGAGCGAGGCGGAGAAATTTAGCGAAAACGTTTTTTTAGAAGAGGATGAGGCGAGGACGAGGACGACGACGACGAAAAGCAAAATCGACGAAGAGAAAGTCGCCCGCTTGACGAGGAAGAAAGAAGAGCTGGAAAAGAAAGTTTTGGGTATGCAAGGAGCGATTGATAGCGCGTACGAGTTGTTATTCGAAGGCGTATCGATGGCGGACGCGGAGGCGGCGACGGAGAAGGAGGAGGACGAACTCGCGGCGAACGTGTCGGACGCGTTCATCGAAGATTTTCCAGTCACGACGGAGAAGAAGTTTAAGAACGTGTGCGATATCGACCCGAAAGTTGGCGAGAGGCTCTTGAAAATTGTGAGTGGAAAAGATGGGAAGAAGTATTTGCAGTTTCAGAAAGCCATTCACTCGAACAAAGGCACGTTGGCGAGGGTGTCGAACGAGTTAGAAGCGAACGAATTGGCGTTATCGACAGCTGCGAGAGGTGGAAGAGGGTTTCTGTCCAGACCTGAAGAAGAGGAAGAGGAAGAGGAAGATGAAAGACGAGACGATGAAGATGCGGAAGGAATATCAATGGACGATGAGGCGCTGTATCTTTCCTCGAAGAAAACGAAGAAGATTGTGTTGATTTCCGGATTCGAATCGTTCAACGTGCGGTTGTATAAAAAAGTGTCCAAGAGTTTAAAGAAGCGATATCCGTCGGTCATTTTGTGCGTCTTCTCCGACCGCGACATTGTTGGTAAACGCCGAATTGAACTCGAACGCGCTTTGGACGACGCCGACGCCTTCTTCGGCTCTTTGCTCTTCGATTACGACCAAGTGGAATGGCTGCGAGAAAAGTTAGAAAGGATCAAAACGAAGTTTGTCTTCGAGTCCGCGTTAGAACTGATGTCAGAAACGAACGTCGGGACGTTTGAAATGAAACCTGGGAAAGATGGCGCCAAAGCTGGCCCACCGCCGGCGGTGCAGAAAATTCTCAAGAAGTTTGGCAGCGGCAAAGAGGAAGATAAACTGGTTGGATATTTGTCCTTTTTGAAAATCGGCCCGCAATTGTTGCGCTTCATTCCGGGCGAAAAAGCAAAAGACTTGAAGAATTGGCTGACCGTGTATGCGTATTGGAACCAAGGCGGCGAGAAAAACGTGGAAGAGGCGTTTTCGTACATCGCGCGCGAATACCTAGGTGCGCGAGAAGTTGAAGAAAAAGAAGAGGAGAAAATAACCGGCGCTTCACCGGGAGACTTTGTGAAGGATTTGCTTCTGAAACCGTTGCGCAAGTCCGTTCCACTTTTAAGAGGTGGATTGAAGCCGCTCGTGGAAACTCCCGCGTTTGGGTGTTACCACCCGCTGCTCGAGGAGCAAAATCTCCCCTACCCGGAAACTATCGACGAATATAAACGATGGGCAGCGTTGAATAATCTTCCAACCGCCGATGCAGATCCAACGAAACCAGTCGTCGCGGTGTTGCTCTATCGCAAACACGTCATTACGAAACAACCGTACTTAGCTGAACTCATTCGAGGTTTAGAACAATCCGGGGTCGTCCCGATCCCGTGCTTCATCAACGGCGTCGAGGCGCACACGATTGTCCGCGATAAACTGACGTCCTCTCACGAGCAGTTCAATAGGAACAATTTAGGCATAATCGATGTGGACTCATTGAAAGCAGACGCGTGTAAGGTAGACGCGGTCGTTTCCACGGTTGGGTTCCCGCTCGTCGGTGGCCCAGCGGGGTCGATGGAAGCCGGAAGGCAAAGCGAAATTGCGAATAAGATTTTGAAAGCCAAGAACGTGCCATACTTTGTCGCGGCGCCACTGTTGATTCAAGATATTGCCAGTTGGTGGGAATCCGGGGTTGGCGGGTTGCAATCGACAATTTTATACGCGTTACCGGAATTAGATGGTGCCATCGATGCCGTGTCTTTGGGCGGTTTGTGTGGGGACGATATTTTCTTGGTCAAAGAACGCGTCTATGCTTTGTCCAATCGAATAAAGAAATGGCACGCTTTGAAACAGAAAGAAAATAAAGATAAGAAAATCGCAATGACGTTATACGGTTTCCCGCCTGGTGTTGGTGCAACTGGTACGGCGGCGTTGTTGAACGTTCCAAAATCGATCGATGAAACGTTAGCGACGTTGCGCAAAGAAGGATACGATTTAGGCGTGAAAGAGGGCGAACCGTTACCGACGGGCGAGGCGATCGTATCGGCTTTGCGCAACCTCGAGGAGGTTTCTGCAATCATGTTAGGCGCGGAAAAAGGCGGCGAACAGGCCCTTTTGAAGACAAAGAGAGATATTGAAAAGCTCAAAACAGAGGAGGAAAAAGAAGGCGGAAGCGAGGAAACGTCATCCAAACGCAACGCTTTGAGTCTTCCAGAAAACACGCTCCAACCAGCCGGGATGGACGTTTCGCCGTCGACGCTTCGCAAGTGGCTCTCGTTCCCAGCCGAGTGGGGACCGAACGAGTGGGGTCCGTGCCCGCAGTTACCGCCAAATGATATTTTAATTCGTCGAATGGAGAAAGCGTGGGGAAACCTCGAACAGTATCGCGGATTAAACACGAACGCATCGGGATTCAACGTTGCCGGATTCCAACTTGGCAACGTCTTTATTGGCGTCCAACCAGCGTTGGGTGTCGAAGGTGATCCAATGCGATTGCTATTTGAACGCGATTTAACCCCGCACCCGCAGTACGCCGCGTACTACAAGTACTTGCAATACAAGTTCCAAGCTGATGCCGTGTTGCACTTTGGTATGCACGGCACCGTGGAATGGCTTCCGGGATCGCCGTTGGGTAATACCGGGTTGTCGTGGTCGGAGCAATTGTTAGGCGCGATGCCGAATGTGTACGTGTACGCGGCAAACAACCCTTCAGAATCTATCGTTGCAAAGCGACGTGGATACGGCGTCATGGTATCGCATAATGTTCCTCCGTACGGCCGGGCTGGTTTGTATAAACAAACGGCGGAGTTGCGCGAGCTTTTGAACGAATACCGCGAATCGCAACAGTCGCGAAAATTTGGCGATCGAAAGCTTCGCGGCATCGTCGCTAACCAAGCGTCGATGGCGCAGTTGGATAACGACGTTCCGTGTTACTCCGTGGAGACGAACGAGCTACTCAGCGTAAACGCAAACGATGCCGAGAACGTCTGGTCGGACGAAACGTTTGAAAACTGGGCAAACCAGTTGAACGAGTATTTGTTCGTTTTGGAGAATCGGTTGTTTAGCGAAGGTTTACACGTTTTAGGAAGACAACCGGACGCGGAACAATCTGAACGGTATTTAGACGCGTACTTTGGCGACGAGTTGACCGCATTAGAGAAGCGAGTTGTCGCCTCGACGACGTTTGAACACGCGGAGGATATATCTCGCGCGGCGGAACAAGCCGAAGACGACGAGGAAGAACAAAGCGATTCTCCCGAGCTCGCTGCGATTAAGAAACAACTCGATAAGCAGTTCGATATCCCGACCGCGTATTCCGAAAAACTCTCCGAAGCGATCACGATTAAAAGTCTTTTACAACGCAACAACGAAGAGTTGGATGTCGGTTTGGTGAGCGCGTTGAACGGCGATTGGGTCCAACCGGCTGCCGGGGGCGATTTTCTCCGAGACGGACCGGGCGTTTTACCGACGGGAAGGAACATACACGCGTTAGATCCGTATCGCATGCCATCTAACGCCGCGTTCATCCGAGGGAGCGATGTTGCCAACGAAATCATCGCCAGGCATCGACAAGAAAACGATGGGCAATTCCCGGAGACGGTTTCCGTCAACCTCTGGGGTCTGGACGCCATTAAAACCAAAGGCGAATCCGTGGCCATCGTTTTAGCTTTGCTTGGCGCGCGATCCGTCAAAGAAAAAACTGGGCGCGTCGCGCGATACGAGTTGATCCCTCTCGAAGAGCTCGGACGTCCACGCATCGACGTTTTGTGCAACATGTCTGGTATTTTTCGAGACGCGTTTGCCAACGTCGTCGGGTTACTGGACGACTGCTTTGCTAGGTGCGCGGAAGCCGAAGACGAACCGATTGAGATGAACTTTGTTCGCAAACACGCGTTGGAGATGCAAGCGAAAGGTTTAGACGCGACGTCGTCAAGATTGTTCTCGAACCCTCCCGGAGATTACGGGTCTATGGTAAATGAACGCGTCGGGAACGCGTCGTGGAATGATACTCGAGAGTTGGGCGATACGTGGGCCTCTAGAAACGCGTATTCGTATGGAAAATCGTCCGATGAGAAAGGCGTCGCGAGGCCTGAAGTCTTGAACGAACTTTTACGAACCACGGAAAGAGTTGTCCAAGAAATCGACTCCGTTGAATACGGGTTGACTGATATTCAAGAGTATTACGCCAACACTGGCGCGATTGTCGCCGCCGCCAACGCGGCGAAAGAAGACGCCGCAGAGAAAGAAAGTGACGGCACGAAACCCAAGCCGGCGTTTAAGAAAGTCCAGTGTTCTGTGGTGGAGACGTTTGGTAAAGATGCGAATGGTTCGGTGAAAGATCTCGACGAGACGCTTCGATTGGAGTACCGCACGAAACTCTTAAATCCGAGATGGGCGAAGGCTATGGCTGAATCTGGAAGCGGGGGCGCTTTCGAAATTTCGCAACGTATGACCGCTCTGGTAGGTTGGGGCGCGACCACCGGCTTCACCGAAGACTGGGTCTACGACGGCGCCAACGAAACGTACGTCGAAGACGCGGACATGCGGAAGCTTTTACAAAAGAATAACCCGGAGGCGTTCCGAAACGTCGTGAAAAGAATGTTGGAAGCGCACGGACGCGGGATGTGGAACGCGGACGCCGATACGATTGAAAAGTTGAAGAAAATGTACGGGGATGCGGAAGATAGAATTGAAGGCGTTTTATAAAACTACCTAGTAGTATACAAAATTGTAATAATAAATACATACTGACACGCACATCGCGCACGCGTTCTGTTATTCAAACTGCGGCACGGCGAACGAGATTTCTGGTTCGGGCGTTGGAATCGAGTACGTCAAATCAACCACCGAAGAAGAAGAAGACGAATCTCCTCCTCCGTCCACCACCTTCGCCCGAAACGATACGGTGCGCGACAAACACACGTCGTCGTCTTGGCAAAAATACACCAGCGCGTTCACCGTCACCTCGTCTTCCGCTTTCGCGTTCGCATATCCCACCTCAAACTGTAACGCGTTCCCTAAATCCTTTTCCCCGTTCGTAATCTTCACGACATCCGGCCTTGAACTCGTCGTCTGAATTCGACTTCGAGCGCCTCTGGTCATATGGTACCCGCTCGGTAAGATCACCGAACCTTTTATCGTCCCCGATGTTGCACTCGTCGAGGCTTCTACTACAACATTATTCTCTCTCGCAAGAACTGCCTCTGGACTATTCACAGTTGAAAAACCACTCAAAAGCGTCGTGGTCAAAAACACCATCATCGTCTCTCGTTTTCCGACGGCAGCAGAACTCGTCGTCGTCGTGCAAGCACTCTTATTATTATTATTATCACTATTACTACCGCGTTGTCTTCTTCTTTCTTCTTCTTCTTTGTCTTCTTCATCCGCAGACGTAAACGACGACGAAACATTATCCAACTGTCCCGGGAAGGCTTTTGTAAACGACGACTCTTGGTTTTGGTAACGACGGTTAAAGTTGTTGTTGTTCCGACGATGATGATGATAACAACGATGCACTCGTCCTCCTCCTCGATGATGGAGAAGTGGTGGTTTTCTAGCTTCCATGTCTCTCTTTAGCTCCGCGCGCGTGTGTTTTGTCTTTTGTTTCTGGGGAAAAACTACAGAAAAAAAAGATACGAACGCATGCTATGAATATCACCACGAGGAAAAGAAAAACGCGCCAAAACTGCGTCGGAGAGGAGGAGGAGGAGAATGACGACGAGGAGAGGAGAGGGAACCCCGTTTTGTTGTGGGATTTGCTCGTGAATAATAACGATGATATTTGTTTCAAACACATTCTTCCGAGATTGAATGCAACGGATTTGAAATTCTTGTACGAGGTGAATAGTGAAACGAGAAAGTTGATTAAGAGATCAACTCGCGAGAGTGATTTAAAAAAGAAGTTCACAGTGAGAGAGATGTCGTCGATATCGACTTTGGAAGTTGCGTGGGAGAATAAATCGTTGTGGTCGGGTTACTTAAAAGACGAAACAGATTTCTCCTCTCGAGTTGCTCAAACGAATAAACTCGAGTTGCTCAAGTGGGCGCGAGAGGAGAAAAAGTGTAGTTGGGATGAAGGGACGATTAAGACGGCCGCATTTAAAGGTAATCTGGAAATGGTGAAGTATTGCGTTGCAAATGAGTGTCATATCGAATGAGTGTCATATCGATGAGGACGCGTGTGCATATGCTGCCTTAAACGGTCATCTCGAGTGCCTCAAATACTTACGCGAAGAAGCGAAAGCGCCTTGGGGTTCGAGAATTGTCTCTTCCGCGGCTGGAACTGGTCATCTTCACATACTCGAATATCTTGTTGAGCGCAAGTATGATAAATTCAGCGCATGGGCGTGTCAGTTGTCGGCCGAGAACGGCCATTTAGACTGTTTGAAGTACTTGCACGAAACCGCCAAAGCGCCTTGGGACCCTGGGTCCGTATACCACGCACACAAGTACAACCAATACGAGTGTTTACAATACCTTCTCGACAACGACTGTCCTCTCCCACCCGGTTGGTCTCACGAAGGCGGAACGTTACACATATCAGAAGAAGAAGAAGAAGAAGAGGAAGAAGAAGGAGATTTCGACGACTGGGAAGAAGAAGAAATGGGCGACTGGATATAATACACTCTCTTATAAGAAAAGTGTTCCACTAAATGTAATTCATTCATCGCAGAACAGCCAAACACAGCCAAAAAACACCAAAACCACCAACAAAGAAGTTTTATAGAAGAGCACTCGAAGCGTTCGCCACACCTTAATTCGTGCACACACACCACACAGTAGACACACGCTGCGCGCACAGACAGACAGATTTACACTCACACACACACAGCGATGAGAGTGGCCTTGGCGGCCGCGTCAACGCCCGTCGTCGTCTCTGCCGCGCGCGCGGCAGAGAGACGAAGAAAAACATCGTCGTCGTCGTCGCAAGCAAAATTGGACTTTAGCTTGAGATGCCTCCCCGGAGAAGGGAATGGAGGCGGACATCACCCCCGAGGCGACCACCTACGATTGGACGCGATTCGGGACAACACGAACAACAACAGTTCCTCATCAAATGCATCGGAGGAGTACGACGACGACGACGAAATGATGATGATGACCACGAACAAGACGACGAAGAAAGTCTCGCGACCCGCGCGTAAACCGAAAGCAAAGACGAAGATGAAGAACGCACTAAAGGATAACCCTCCGGGGAGTTCTCCCGAAAGAGAGAATTCTTCCTCTTCTTCGTCGTCTTTGTCTTCTCGACAGACACCAACGAAAGATAAAAAACAACTCTCTTCAACGTCGGAGTCAACGAAGTCTTCGGCGGCGGGCACGCGCGAACGCACGGCGACGTTCGCGTCGAGATACCAAGGCACGATGCAGGCGAGTTTCGGTAAAGGTCATGGGTCTTCGCCTCCCAGGAAATACGAACGAGCGAACAGCATCGACGAAGAGCTGATGATGAGCAGTAGTAATAGTAGTAACTCTTCGTACGACGATCACGAAAACGGACGAAGGGGGGATTCGTACAATCGAGGCGGACGCAGTTCTTCGTCGTCGAATTCGGCGTCGAACAACAGAAATAGTTTTCGAAGCGCGAACGTGGAGAGTTACAATCAAGTGTTGCGAGCGTTTGATTCGGTTAGTCGGGAGGACGAGGACGACGACGCGGACGAGAACGACGCTTTGAAAGCCGCCAACGTGGACAAGTATGGAAGCGATGAGTACGACGCGTTGGCGATTTCCGCGCCGGGCGTCGGTCAGAGTTGGGCCAAGTTAGAGTTAGCCTCGGATACCGGGAACGCGCCGAAAGCTTTGGAGGCGTTGGAGGCGCTTTTGGAGATGGAGTGCGCGCAGCCGTTGAGGGCGTATAACTCGGCGCTGAGGGCGTGTAAACGAGCTCGGCCACCGGCGTATCGGTCGGCGACGACTTTGTTACAACGCATGAGAGCACAAGAGAAGTCAGACGTTAAACCGAACCAAAGAACGTACCACGAAGTTATCGCGGCGTACGCTCGAGCGCACGAGTGGCGGTTAGCGGAAAGAACGTTTGAGGAAATGAAGAGAGATCCAAACGTTGGGTGGCATGAAACTTTAGATAAAATCGCCGCGGAATACGAGAATAAAAACAATAAAGATGACGACGACAGTGAAGACGATGAAGATAGTTATAACAATAGCAGATACTCGAGGAGTGGTGGTGGCGGACGATATGGCGGCGGCGGATACGGCGAACGAAGACCGTTCGTGGCGAGAGATCGCAAAGGTCCGTCCAACGATATCGTGAGAGTGTACACATCGCTCATCAGCGCGTACGGGAAAGGTGGTCAGTGGGAAAAAGCGTTGGCGGCGTTTCAAGAATTAGAGAACACGCCGGGGTGCTTTTGCGATACGGGCTCGCACAATGCGTTGTTATCCGCTGCGGTGAGCGCGGCGAAGTATCCGGAAGCTGCTCAATTGTTCACTTCTATGGCGAAAAATCCGCGCGTGAGACGAAATGTCACCACATACAACTCGTTAATCACGAGTTACGGAAAGCAGCGCAAAATTGGCGACATGGAATCAATTTTTGCCCAAATGGCGAGGAATGGTGTGTTCGCGAACGAAACAACGCACGCGGTTATGATTGCCGCGCACGGGAACAATACCTCTACCGGCGATAAAGACTGTAAACGCGCGCTGGATTTACTCACTCGATGTGCGAGGAATCCAAAGTTACGGTGTTCGGCGGTTGTTTTTAACTCCGCTCTCGGCGCGTGCGCGAAACAATCCGACCACGAATCTTTCAATTTGGTTTTGAAAATGATGCGAGAAGAAGGCATCGTGCCGACTTTGATCACGTACAATACGAGATTGATGGAATCGACGGCGAGAAGAGACTGGCGAGAAGCCGCGAGAGCGTATAAAGAGCTACTCTTGGACGGTTTGTTACCGGATTCCATAACTTTTGATTGTTTGTGTGGCATAGAGAAGCTCGTGTTGGCGAGAGAACGCATGGAAGCTTTGGCGCTCGAAGAAGAAGATTGGAAAGGCTTGAAGATTGAGGATTTGGTGGACGATTCGTCCACGATGGCCGCGAAGGATGTCGCGAAAAGAGATAACGCGCATTTAAATTCCGACGACGAAGACGACGAAGACGAAGACGAAGACGACGACTTGTTAT
>Ga0209090_10000785_pt1 | contig 20014 bp, 28 predicted proteins | sample ArcticOcean_MG_C_9_FD_187432 | JGI IMG/M metagenome (GOLD analysis project Ga0209090, IMG submission 187432) | Marine microbial communities from western Arctic Ocean - ArcticOcean_MG_CB2_152 (SPAdes) (version 2) | ecosystem: Environmental > Aquatic > Marine > Oceanic | place: Arctic Ocean... | reverse complement strand
CACCACCTCTGAGTTAATGGAAGACGGAACTATTGCAGACTTAAGTATTGATATCCTAGTCCTTAAACATAAGAAGGTTAAACTAGAAACCTACCAAGCAGAAATGGACTACCTCGTATCAAATGATAGTCGGAACGAATTTATATGTAACCTAGTGTATAGTCTAAAAGGTAATACTCTAGTATTGTTTCAATATGTGGAGAAACATGGTGTTCTGTTACATAACAAAATGATGAAACGACTGGGAGATAAGTTACACTATGTGTACGGTGGTACTGATGTAGTAGATCGTGAAGAGGTTCGTGAACTAGTAGAGAAGTCGAGAGATAATGTCATACTAGCGTCATACGGAACTTTTTCTACAGGAGTCAATATTAAACTAATTGATAACATTGTGTTTGCATCACCCTCAAAATCAAGAATTAGAAACCTACAGTCCATCGGAAGAGGACTAAGAAAAGGTAGTGGTAAGGACTCCATGAAGTTGTTTGACATCGCTGATGACATCGGTGGGAAAAATTATACCCTCAATCACCTGAAAGATCGTATAAATATATACAACGAGGAAGGTTTTTCTTATGAGATTAAACAATTCAATCTAAAATGAAATATGAGGTTTTAAAACTAAAGACAGGACAAGAGCTATGTGGTATGGTAAGCTATACCGAAGCGACTGTTGAAATCACCTTACCTATGATCTGTCAACTCACACGAGTGACACAAACCAACACCCTTGCAACATTCATTCCTTATGCACCCCTTTCACATGATCCGATATTAAGTATTGGGTTAGAAAGTATCATGCACACTAGTCCAATGAATGAACAGTTCGTACCCTTTTATGATGAAGCTTCTTCTAGATGGTTAAGAATGGTAGAAGACGGAAACATCCCATTGACTAATAAACTCCCATCACCAAGAGAATTTCTAAGAGGACGAATAGAAGAAATGATCGATGGTGTCCCTGATGCTGAATTGGATGATTGGGAACTGGAAGAACATATGATGGCGGATGACGAACGCATCCTTGAAGACTTCATGTCGATTGCTCCAATAGACGGAAAAAAAATAATTCACTAAACCTGCATCTTAGGTTTTTATCTTGTCTAAATATCTGCGTATTGATCACGGTTATAGTGAGTCATACATAAAACTTATAATTAATTTAAAAGGAAACCATGTCCACAGTTATTTACTTAACGAAGAGCATGGTACGAAAAGCTAGAGAAGTCGCAGAAAACAAATACGTTTGTAAAATCTGTGACACTATCGAATTTCTAGTGCTACTGACTCTTCCCTTCGCTTTACCATTCGGTGTGATGTTTTTTGCATCATCGGTTGGCCCCTAATGTTTATTGAAAACCTAATTTGGTTTTGTAAAGAACACCCTTGGTGGGCGCTCGCTTTCTTCCTCAGTGGATGGATGCTTGGCGCCTCTTTACGAGTCTAAAATGCAACCCTATATATTAGGTATAGTATTATCTGTATGTTTGGGTTTACTTATTATGGGTGAGATTAACAAACTTGGTCGAGGCCGAGAGTTTGATTGTCAGTTGATATCGTCTCCAGTCTAATCCCTTATAAGCTATCTCCCCTTGGGACATATTAATTATATCATACTTTGATTAGAACACAAGTGGTTTTTTAAAAATAAATCTAAATAAAATAGATTTAAAAAACCCCTTACATAAACCCCCATAGCACTGTATAATAAGGGTATGAAAACAGAAAAGAAAAAACCTGAACATTACGTCAATAACAAAGAGTTTACTGCCGCTGTTGCAGACTATGTTGCTTTACTGAAAGTTGCAAAAGAGAAAGAGGAAACTCTACCTAGAATGTCGGAGTACATAGGAGAGTGTGTTTATAAAATAGCAACTCGACTATCTACAAGACCTAATTTCATTAACTATACCTATAGAGATGAAATGATATGTGATGCAATCGAAAACTGCATTCAATATCTTGGAAACTTTAACATCGAGAAGTCAACTAACGCATTTGCGTATGTGACCCAGATTTGTTATTATGCCTTTCTTCGCAGAATCCAAAAAGAGAAGAAACAAGTTTTCATCAAACAAAAATCCATTATGGAATCATCCGTCTCACTTGAATCATTTCAAACTATTGACGGACAATATGATCCAGCATTGACAAATACAAATGTGGAATGGTTAAAAGAAAATATGAATCATGTAAATTATGAACCGAGGAAAAGTAAGAAGAAAGCCACGGTGAAGAAGGTTAAACCTTTAGATAATTTTACAGAAGACTCTAAGACAAAAGAAACTTAATTTTGAAGATTGCCATACTAAACGACACACATTGTGGAGTTCGTGCTGATATGTTGGAAATGTCCAACTACCAAGGTCGATTCTATGATGAAATATTTTTCCCATATCTAGATGAACATAATATCAAACAGATAGTTCATTTAGGGGATTACTTCGATAGACGAAAGTATGTTAACTTTGCATCGCTCAAAGCAAACAAACAACACTTTATAGAACCTATGATTAAGAGAGGGATCAAGATGGATTTGATTCTCGGAAATCATGATACCTATTATAAGAACACCAATGATGTTAATTCACCTGAATTACTTTTGTTTGGTGACAACAACATCAATGTTATAGCTGAACCTGTTACTAAAGAGTATGATGGTTGTGAAATTGCACTTGTTCCATGGATTAATCCTGAAAACTATGCAGACTCAGTAGACTTTTTGTTAACCTCTACAGCAACACAATGTTGGGGACATTTCGAAATAGAAGGTGCATTGATGATGCCTGGCTTTAATTGTCCTCATGGATTAGATCATACTTATCTAAAAAGATTTGAAACAGTACTCAGTGGTCATTTTCATCATAAATCACAAGTTGCAAATATCAGATACTTGGGTAGTCAGTTACAGTTTACTTGGGGAGATTTTGGTGACGAAAAATATTTCCATATATTTGATACAGAAACAAGAGAACTCACACCAGTACATAATCCTATTACAATGTTTCATAAAGCATTCTATGATGATACCGATTCTAGTTTTGAAGAAATACAAAATGCAGACTATTCAGATAGTGCAAATAAGTTCGTAAAGGTGATAGTAATCAACAAAGAGAACCCCTATTGGTTTGACAGTTATCTCGATAAGGTACACTCACAAAACCCAATACATTTACAGGTGGTTGATGATAACAAACACATGGACTTTTTTGATGAATCTGAAATTGAAGATATTGAAGACACTTTAACCATCCTATCAAAATATGTGGATGGATTAGAAATACAAGGAAAGAAGAAAAATTTAGACGAACTAATGACTTCACTATACCACGAAGCACTGGAAGAACATAACTTTTTATGATAAATTTTGAGAAGATACGATGGAAGAATTTACTTTCATCAGGAAATAACTTTACTGAAATAACATTAAACTCACATCAAACAACACTTATCTTAGGTGAGAATGGTGCAGGTAAATCTACCTTACTTGATGCGTTGTGTTTCGGATTGTATGGTCGTGGATTTCGGAATCTAAAAAAGGAACTACTTGTTAACAGTGTCAATGAGAAAGGACTACTAGTAGAGGTAGAGTTTTCTATCGGTAAGAAAGGATACAAAGTTATCCGTGGCGCAAAACCAAATAAATTTGAAATGTATATTGATGGCAAATTCGTTAATCAAGATGCAACCGTAAAGGACTATCAGGAACAACTAGAGAAACAAATTCTTAAGATGAGTTATCGTTCCTTCACTCAAGTTGCAATTCTAGGTAGTGCAAACTTCACACCCTTTATGCAATTGAAGGCGAGAGACCGAAGAGCTTTGGTTGAAGATTTATTGGACATATCTATTTTCTCAACTATGCAGGATATACTGAGACAAAGAGTATCGAGTCATGCAGTAACAGTCCGTGACACAGCACATGCTATAAATATAATGGAAGAAAGAATCAGCGGTCTATCAGGACAGTTGAATGCTCTTCAAGAGAACCGTGAACAGAAAATTGTAAAATTTGAAACAACTATAACAGAGACACAAACTAACATTGATGAATTGTTAGGTAAAGTTGAAGAAAAAACTAAGGATATAGAAGAGAGACAATCTACTATATCCGATAAAGACCCTCAAGGAAATCGATTCAAAGAAGCTTCCGAATTATATAAACAGTTAGAAAACAAAAAGACCGACATCTTAAAGGAGATTGAGTTTTATGAAGAGAATGATAATTGTCCCACATGTGAGCAGGGTATAGATGAAGAACATAAGACAAAACATGTCGCAGATAAACAGAAGAAGACGAATGATTTACAACATGGTCTCGAACAACTATCTGAAACAATCCGAAAGTCTGAGGAACGCCTTACCGAAATCGGCACGGTTACCACTGCCATCGAAAGTCTCCAAAAACAAATCGGAATAGTTCAAACCGAAATCTTATCTAATCAGAAATATGTGACTAGATTACAAAAAGAAATTAGTGATTTAGAAACCGAAAATACAAATGAGAACACACAATCTCAAATAGAGGACAACGAAGAAAAGTTAGACATCCTGCATTCAAAAAAGGAATCCTTATCAGACCAAGGTCACTACTTTGATATTGCATCAACCCTTCTTAAAGATCAAGGTGTAAAACAAAGAATTATTAAACAGTATGTTCCAATAATGAACAGTATGATTAACAAATATCTTGCACAATTAGAATTCTTTGTTGGGTTTGAACTGGATGAATCCTTCGAAGAAACAATCAAGTCTAGATTCAGAGATGTATTTAAGTATGATAATTTCTCTCAAGGAGAAAAGATGAGAATTGATTTGTCTTTACTTTTTACATGGAGAGCTATTGCAAGAATGAAGAACAGTGTAAACACTAACCTACTGATACTGGATGAAGTGTTCGATTCTTCATTGGATACTGCAGGGACAGACGACTTTTTAAAATTACTTAACACCTTGACGGAAAGAACTAACGCATTTATAATTAGTCATAAAGGAGAATCTCTATATGATAAATTTAATAATGTATTACGATTCGAGAAGTATAAACAGTTCTCACGACTTGCAGAATAGATAAATAGTACTATGAAATCATTTAAAGAACATAAAGACAATCTTATACGAGAACCTTCACTGAAATATGATGTTAATATTCCAAAGATTATTTTAACTGAGAATTCTACAGAAGCAGCTAAAGAGATGGAATATCTCTTAGTTCATGTTGCCGGCGGTGCAATTCCAGCCAACAAAAAGAAATTCAAAAAAATTAGCCCTTATTCTAAAAAGTTTGGTTTCAAGACTTCAGAGGATTTGGGAAAACAAATCTTAAAGAATGCTGGTCTTTCAGGATCAAGTGGGTCTATGGTTGAGAATCAACCTGTTAATAAACCCACATGGAAAGGTAACAATACCACACCTAAAACAGATATCATTATTGATAGGAAAAAAATATCATTAAAAAAAGGATCATCCCAATTAATGAGTGGTGGCCCTGCTGAGTCAGGCTCTACTTTTGAAGTTGCGGCCTCAAAAACAAAGGGTATGCAAAAACAATTAGATGCTCTAGCAAAAGAATGTGAAGAGGGTATTGCGAATTTAATGCCCTCATCAGTTGGTACACAGTTGGGTGGAAAGGACGATCAAGTTGCAGCTGGAACTTTTGAGAAAGACAAACTTCTTAAAGCTGCAGATAATTTTAATCTTGAGTTAAAAGAAAAGTTTAGAACATTATTTAAAAACAATCCAGCATTTGCAAAAGAATTTGTTTTTGAAGCAATGACAGGGAAAGTTAAATTTAAAGATAATGATGGAACTGCTGATCATTTTCTTGTTGTAGATTTTGATGGTTCTGCTGATTTCCACCAAGTTAAAAAGTCAACGGATAAATATGTTTCAAAAATTCTCCCTAAAGTTAACCCCGATGTTAAATTTAAATCTACTTCTGTGAAAAAAACTATAGATGGTGTAGAAAATAAAACAGGTTATTACAGATTTTGGTCTGTAGTAGGTTTAGGATATAAAGCAGCAATAACGAAAACAGAAGAATTAATGCATGATGTTGAAAATGGAAATCTAGTATACATGAGTGAAGGATTTATGGACAAATTAAAATCAATATGGTCGCATGTAAAACAAATTATTATGAAGGCTTTTATAGTTATAAGAGCATGGTTATTAGAATCTGCAACCAACTTTGCTGAATTTCTTGGTTTAAGTCCCGATGTTAATTTTAATAATACGGTAAAGTGGTAAAATAAATTATGTATCAATTAATTGAAGAGGCCTCAAAGGTTTTAAGAACTCCACCAATGGAATTTGACTTTGAGAGACCTACCCACGACCCAAAAGAAGTTGAAACAAAACTTGCGGAAGCAATGGCCAAATTTGGTGGACTAGGTTTAAGTGCAAATCAAGTTGGTTTAGATGTCAGATGTTTTGTAATGAAAACTGCAGACTCAGGAACAGTTGCATTTTTCAATCCTGAACTCACTAGAGTGTCACAAGAAACTGAACTAATGAAAGAAGGGTGTTTATCGTTCCCCGATATATACCTTATGATCAAACGCAGTAAAGTGGTAGAAATGAAATACCAATCTGCAGATGGTGAAGAACACTTACTTACACTAGAAGGTGTTGGTGCAAGATGTGTTCAACACGAAGTAGATCATCTGAACGGAATAGTGTTCTTGCAAAGAGCATCCAAAATGAAAATAGACCGTGCATTGAAATCGAGACCAAAAGAGAAATCTCGGAGAATTAATTATGAAAAACGACAAGCCCTTGCAAAATATATCCAATCCGTTCAATCTGATTCAGTTACCAAATCTGATATCGAGTCAGGAAATAAAGGCACTGATATACTACCACAGGACGCACCAGCACAAGCGTAGTATTGGTGACGGTACGGACTACCGTGCTATAGACCTAATACACATCCAAACTCAATGGGTTAGAGACATCTTTAATCGCATAGGTTATCGTTGTGTGAGTGAAGTCTTTAAATACACCGACCAAATCGTGTATCCTGAAATGTGTGCCTTAAACGAATGGGAAATCGGTGGAGTCCAAAAACCACACTTAGACACTTATTCTAATATACAACTCAAACACGATACGAAAGAAGAAACTCCCAGTCGAGAGTGGACAGTAATTTTGTATCTAAATGATGAATTTGGTGGTGGTAGAACCTACTTTCCCGATCAAGATAATTATACCCACGAACCCACTGCAGGAGAAGGAATCCTATTCCAAGGAATATACCACTCTCATGGAGTTACACCAGTTAGAAGGTGTTCTAGACACACTATTTCTATGTGGTTTTCTACTGATCCTAATCTAATTTTAACAGACGCTAGAACAGACCGTCTCGATGTAGATCAACTCATGATCAGAGACGAAGACCAACCTTTCCCCACCTAAACCCCTAAAAACCTCGTATTTTCTACTTATTTGTCAAAAATAAAGCTTGACTATGCCTATCATATTTTGTTATAATATGTGTATAGAATGAAAAAACAAGAGAAAAATATGACAGAAAATGAAAGTGTTGAGAAGATGATTGTCGCAATCAAAGCAAATGGTATGGACGATTCTAACTATATGGTAGGTTACCTTGGAAGTATGTTGGTATCACTTGCCACTAAGTACCCCGAAGTACTTAAAGAGGTCAATGCCACAACTGATTGGATTGAGAACAAATAAATGGAACTAACTTACTTAAAAGAGATTACAGTTTGGGATAAAGTAACAGATTATACTGTTCCAAACCACACTTACATTATTAATGAAAAAGGTGCCTTAGTAGGGTATGTCAAGACAGGGACAAAAAAAGAGATAATCTTTAAAAAACCCATCATGAATTTTTCAAAATCACGAAGGAGATTTGTTACCTTAAAAAGATAAGCTTGACAATGCTTATCATTTTTTAGTATAATAGCAATATGGGAAATCAATTAAAAAACCAAAAAGACCAGTTAGCTAGATTGATGGCAACTGAGAATCTAACTATCGTCCATAAGAAGGTGCCAACTGCATACTTCGATATGAAAAATAGGATACTATGTTGTCCTATATTTAAGGATGATTTATCAAAAGAATTATATGATCTGTTTATGGGTCACGAAGTCGGTCATGCATTGAATACACCGTATGAAGGTGTTCATAGTGCATTGACTAAAAACAAAACACTTAAGGGATATCTCAATGTTGTTGAAGATGTCAGAATCGAAAAAGCAATCAAGATAAAATATGCAGGATTAAAGAGGTCTTTTTTCACTGCATACAATGAATTAATGGAAATGGATTTCTTCGGAATTAAAACAAGAAACCTAGACGAACTTTCACTAATAGACAAAATTAACCTTATTACTAAGGTTGGTCATAGAGTTAATATTACACTTTCCGATGAAGAACAAGGGTTCTTAGACATGGCAGAAGCATGTAAGACTTGGGACGAAGTTGAGATTTGTGCAAATGCAATCTACGACTGGTCTAAAGAAAATGAAGTAAGGGATGAAACTGACGAAGCGTTAGTTCCTCAAACTGTAGTTGATATGCCTGATATGGATATGGACGATGAAGATGATGAATACGGCGATAATGATTTCGGTGATCCTGATTCAGACGATGATGGCGAACCCGGCGATGGTGATGATTCAGACGATGACGATAGCGATGAAGACGCAACAGGAACGAGTTCTGATGAAGGTGACGATTCTGATGAAGACAGTCTTCCTGATTCTACTCCAACTGATAAAGACGCCGATGAAGACACCGATGGAGAAAAGACTCCTGAAGAGGACAGAAAAGTAACTGGAAGAGAAGGTGGTGTTGGTACTAATGATGACTATGACGATTCAAAAGGTGCAAGGGAGTCTATTACCGAACATGCGGCTCATAACAATGAAGATCAATTTCTTTCTGAAGAAAACATTATTCAAACCACAATTATGTTAAAAGAAAAATTCAAAGATAGAAAAAACTTCAAGAATATGGTACTTCCATATAAGCAAATGATCGAAGATTTTACTGTAGACTTTTGGGAAATGGACAGTGATAAACATGGTGATTATAATGATTCACCTGAGAAGATTGCAAAAAGACTTGCAAGAGCAACTCACAGTTCTAAGAAGTTAAAAGAAAAAAACAAAAAGATTGTTGCTCATATGGCAAAAGAATTTGAAATGAAACAAACTGCACAAAGAAGTGCAAAAGCTTTCCAAGGTAAAACTGGTCAGTTAGATATGAATAGACTTGCAAAATATCAGATTGTTGATGATATCTTTAAAAAAGTTACCTATCTTCCTGATGGAAAAAATCACGGTCTTAATATATTATTAGATTGGAGTGGTTCAATTTCAGGTGAGGTCTCTGACCTTCTAGAACAATCATTAATCTTGGTTGATTTCTGCAGGAAAGTAAATATTCCTCACAGATTGTATCTATTCTCTGATGTTTATGGTGATGATCGGTCTTATGAGGAAAGACAATTTGACGGCCCAAGATTGATTGAATTATTTTCAGACAAAATGTCAACAAGAGAATTTAACAAAAACCACATTAATGTGAGTCATATATTCAATAACTATTTCTTGAACATGAGAAGTTACAAAGGATTTGACAATGCAGTTGTGCAGTATAATGACTGGTATGCTGGTTGTGATGAAATTACCGATGTTGATCGCTGGTATGACTTTGATGATCATTCATTGCCTAGAAGCTATAGACTTGGTGGAACACCATTAGATGCAGCTATCGTTGCAATGAGATGTTTACTTCCTGAGTTCAATACAGAGTATGGAATTGAAAAATCAATCCTTACAATAATTACAGATGGTTACTCACATAGTGCCGATATTTTAAGTAAGTCTGATGAAGAACATGATGATGTTCAAGAACAAGCAGGAACTGAGAGTTCTTGGAGATGTACTCAAAAAAGAACTTTGATCGATCCATTCTCAAATAAAGCATACGATTATTCAACAAATGCATATAACAGAGGTGATCAGAGTTTCACTCAAACACAAAATCTTTTAGACTGGGTTTCAAACGAAACTAGATGTATAGTCACTGGTTATTTTTGTCTTAGCAGAAAAGGTGACCTTTGGGATTTATCAAGAAACTTACCAAGTATGGATGTTGATGTCAATTGGAGACAAATTAGAAAAGAAGGTATTGCAGTAAAAGTTCACGGTTACAATAAGTTGTTTTTAACTTGCAGTAATACACTAAGTGTCGCAGGTGATGATGAATTATCTGATGATTTGGCTGGTGCAGGAAAAAGAAAATTAATGAGTGCATTTAAAAAGAACCAAAAATCAAAAACAACATCAAGATTTTTAACTAACGAATTCATAAAGGAGATAGCATAATGAATAGAGAACTATTTAGAGTAGACCAAGCGTATTACGAGAACCATGACCCAAACTACAGTGCATTTGCAGATGCAATCACTGATGTCGGCCCTGCTCCATGTGAGAAATTTGAATGTTCTAACAGAGACTTTTGTGCAGCTCAAAAAGTTGAGTGTAAAGCATTCAGGGTTTGGACTAATGAAGGTGAAGATGTGTATGACAGACATCACTACAAAAATAAAAAAGGATTGTATCCAAAAAATATTGAACAATCAATTAAGATACTACTACAGGAAATTAAATAGTGAAATTGCTTGACAATGACCCTCACTTTTTGATATACTATGTATGTAGAATGAAATAATAAAGAGGAAAATTAAATTATGAATGTACAAGAAATCAAACAGTCAATGCTTAAAATGAGTCAACATGAGTTGAGTCATATTATCCAATTGGCAAATCAGATAAAATCAATATCTGCAACAGCAACTTTTACGGTTGGTCAGAAAGTAAATGTGGTTCAAAAAACCAAATCTACTCCTGCGGTGATTGTGAAAATGAATACTAAAAAAGCAGTTGTTGAAATGAATTGGCAAGGTCGAGGAATCTCGAAAGTCAATGTTCCTTATTCAATGTTGGAGGCAGCGTAATTATGACGGATAGAACTTATAATAGATCGGAGTCCATTGTCGTTCATGACAAGGATTTCCACTTTACACCTGATAGGAAGGAATTCCTTGCAGGTTTAACCGAGACATTTCCAAATGTTTCAGTCTTTACAAAAGAAGACTTCGCTTCATTAGGTGGAATGCCTTACTGGGTGAAATCTTCTAGATACGACTTCAAAGTTGGTGCAAACCAGTTTAATCTTGAAGCGGTTATCAGTGGTTACAATGGTGGTTATGAACCATCTAATGTGACACCGATTGCAATTGCGAAAGCTCCTGCACCGATTCCTGCAGTAAACAATCCTGCACAGATGCCAGTGGCAGCAAAAACCGAGAATTTGAATATCTTGGACGATGTTAAAATCATTCCTGAAAAAATGATTAACTATGTTCCATTTGGACATTTCAAAGATGTTAAAAACATCATCAAATCCAAATTGTTCTTTCCAGTATTTGTTACTGGTCTGAGTGGTAACGGTAAAACCTTGATGATCGAACAGACTTGTGCTCAATTGAAAAGAGAACTTTTCAGAGTTAACATCACCATCGAAACTGATGAAGATGATCTAATGGGTGGACATACTTTACAAGGTGGAAACATCATGTTCAGAGAAGGCCCAGTTATCAAAGCAATGAGAAAAGGTGCTGTGTTACTTCTTGATGAAGTGGACTTAGGGTCTAACAAATTGATGTGCTTACAATCAGTTCTTGAAGGTAAAGGATACCTAATCAAGAAAACTGGTGAGTGGGTTTCACCTGCAAAGGGTTTCACGATTCTTGCAACTGCAAACACGAAAGGTCAAGGTTCAGACGATGGAAAATTCATCGGAACTCAGATCATGAATGAGGCAATGTTGGAAAGATTTGCGATTACCATGCAACAAGAATATCCACCAGTGAAAACTGAGAGAAGTATTCTTGCAAAAGAAATGGAATTAACAGGTGCTGTTGATAAAGAGTTTTGTGAAAAACTAGTTGACTGGGCTGACATAATCAGAAAATCTTACTACGAAGGTGCGATAGATGATGTTGTAACTACTAGACGATTGGTTCACATAGTGAATGCATTCAGAATGTTTGACGACAAAATGAAGTCAATCACAATGTGTATTTCTAGGTTCGACCAAGAAACTAGAGATTCAATCCTTGACCTCTACACCAAGATAGATGCAGGGGTCGATCTGACACCTGAGAAGGAAGACGATAGCGATCTAGATAATGCTGGAAACCCTATTGACGAAACGGACTACTAGGAGTATACTAGAAGTATGTCAAAAACTAAAGCAGTAGCATACAAATATAATGAGGGTCAACTCCTAACCGAGTTGACTTCTTATATTGATTCGACTTACGATGAACACTATGCTATGAATAAGTTTCAGGCAACAGAATTTATCATTGACAGTGGTCATGGTGAAGGATTCTGTATTGGGAATGTATTGAAATATGCACAAAGATATGGAAAAAAGGGTGGGAAAAATCGTGCTGACCTATTGAAGGTTTTGCACTATGGACTCATACAATTATACATTCATGATATGGAGAAACTAAATGATGAAAATAAGTAGTGATACTAGAGATGTTCTAAAGAACTTCTCGACTATTAATTCGGGAATCCGAGTTAAGAGTGGAAACAAATTAGAGACGATTTCTAATATGAAAAATATACTTGCAGTAGCAACTGTAAAAGAAGAATTCCCAACGAATTTTTCGATATATAACTTACCTGAATTTTTAGGAGCAACCAGTTTACTGGAAGACCCTGATTTTAATTTTGGTGAAACCTCATTATCGATTGCAGATAACAATTCTAAACTTGCATACTTTTATGCATCTGAAGGAATGGTAGTTGCACCCGATAAAATGATAACTATGCCTGATGCAGAGATAGAATTTAAAGTGACCTCAACCTTGTTGGGTGATCTTCAAAAAGCATCAAGTGTACTAGGTGTGAATGACCTAGTGTTATTCTCTGATGGTGAATCTGTATCTCTAACAGTCAAGGACAAGAAGAACGCAGCTTCCAATACCTTCTCACGAGTAGTGGGTGAAGGTGATGGAACTACCTTTTCTATGAATTTTAAGATTGAGAATCTTAAGATACTGCCAGGAAACTACAATGTTTCTGTCAGTTCTAAAGGAATATCGCATTTTAACAATGCAGATATTGAATTAGAATACTTTATTGCACTAGAACCCGACAGTAAGTACGGAGTTTAGGTATAAATAACTATATGGTTCTTGCTAGTCTCAGCAAAATCATGGGAGTGTATCAGTCTCATCATTCTACAACGGTGATACACACACAAAGTTCGGTGGGGTACTTTGACCTTTTTATATTATGAGAACTAAATGATTCAAGAATTTCTATTTGTCGAAAAATATCGACCCCAAACTATCGAGGATACAATACTTCCTCAACAATTTAAAGACCAATTTAAAGAGTTTGTAAAAAAGGGAGAAATCCCAAACTTATTATTGACGGGCTCTGCTGGTTGTGGTAAAACAACTATTGCAAGAGCATTGTGTAACGAACTTGGTGCAGATTATATCATGATCAATGGTTCTGATGAAGGACGATTGATTGATACACTCAGAACAAAAATCAAAAACTTTGCATCAACTGTATCACTTCAGGGTGGCCCGAAGGTGGTTATCCTAGATGAAGCAGATTACATAAGTGCAGAAAGTGTTCAACCTGCATTGAGAGGATTCATAGAAGAGTTCTCCAGTAATTGTAGGTTCATCTTTACCTGTAACTACAAGAATCGAATCATACCTGCACTACACTCACGAACAACGGTAATCGATTTCAAGATCAACCCAAAAGAAAAACCAAAACTTGCACAACAAATGTTAACAAGAGCCACCGAGATTTGTGCCACCGAAAACATTAAAGCATATCCTGAAGTCTTAGCAGAACTCATCATGAAGTTCTTTCCTGACTTCCGAAGAGTTTTAAATGAAATGCAACGATATGGAGTCAGTGGAGTTATAGATTCGGGTTTACTATCATCTTTGAGTGAGGAGAAGTTAACTCCTTTAATAAATATGATTAGAGAAAAGAATTGGGGTGCAATGAGAAAGTGGGTCGGACAGAACTCAGACAATGATTTCACTTCATTGTTTCGTAAAGTGTTCAACACACTTGAGGTTCAATTAGAACCCACTTCAATCCCTGCAGCTGTTTTGATCATTGCAGATTATCAATACAAAGCTGCATTCGCAATGGATGATGAAATTAATTTCGTTGCATGTTTAACTGAAATAATGTCGGAGTGTAAATTCAAATGAGTGAATATGATGATGTCGTATATCGACAGAGACTTCTATTAGAAGCCGAAGAATGGCAGGCAGGTGTTAGATCACTTCATTGTCATAAATTATCATCAATGTGGTATGACGATAGACCTCAAGACACCGAGAATAGTCAAGTACTTGACACAATCTACAACAGTGGTGTTATTAAACGAGAAATTATCAATACAGGTAAAATCATCATTTGGGGTAAAGCACTTACTGGTGATGAATTAATAAATTCTTACACAAGACACAACACCCATGCCTAAACGAAATCCTTTTGATTTTGTCAAAGATATTTCCCATGATAAAAAGGATATCATGGTGGATGAGATCGAAGAAAAAAACTACGCCCCCTTCCTTGTAAACAAATCATTGTCCTATCATCAGGATTCTGTATTCTTTGCTAATGAGATGAACAGTCGTCACCACCTTGACAATCGTCTTCAATTCCTATTTTTACTAAATACTCTTAGAAAAAGACAAAGGTTTTCGCCATGGCAGAAACCGTATATTAGTAAAAAACTCGATACCATAAAAAATTATTATCAGATATCTACACTAAAAGCAAAAGAGTATATGGAAGTGTTATCAGATAAAGAGGTTCGTGAATTGAAAAGCAGAATGAAAGTTGGTGGACAAAACAATGATTGACAATGAAGATTTAGTATCAGATTTGGTTGAAATAACCTTCCCCGAAAAAGACGACTTCCTAAAAATAAGAGAAACACTCTCTCGTATAGGTGTTGCATCACGCAAAGAACAAGAACTATTTCAGTCTTGCCATATCCTTCATAAAAGAGGGAAGTACTATATCGTACACTTCAAAGAACTATTCAAATTAGACGGTAAACCTACCAACATAGATGATTCAGACATAGGCAGACGAAACACTATAGTGTCTCTTCTTGCACAATGGAAACTTCTAACAATACTAATTCCTAGCAGAATAGACGAACCAAGAGCTCCGTTAAGTCAAATTAAGATTATTCCTTTTAAGGATAAAACGGACTGGAAATTGACCACAAAGTACACCATCGGGACTAATAAAACCTAAATATATTCTGATAATAACTTAATCAGGAGAAATTTATGTTAGAATTTATTCAGTGGGTTATAGGATGGATAACAGTGATTCCTTGGTTGGTTATGGGTGCATCTTTGATAGCAGCTATAACACCAACACCAGTCGATGATGGCTTGGTGAAAAAGGCTTACAAAGTATTAGATTGGGTCGCTTTCAATATAGGGAAAGCAAAAGACACCTAAATACTAACGACAATTAATAAAGATAATTTAAGAGGTAATTATGGAAACATATATAATAATAGCATTGGTTGTGGCTGCAATTGGATATGCGATCTACGAAGAACGCAATAAATCCAGTAAAACGCCAAGTAAGACACCTGCGACAAAAGCAACTTCACGAGTAAAATCAGAAGCTGCCCATAGTGTTGCAAGTTTAAAGAAACTTACTAAACAACAACTTTTAGACCTTGCAGATAAGAACAGCATCAAAGTAAAACGAAGTGGTTCTAAAGCAGAGGTTGTTAAAGCAATTGCTCAACACAAGTGATTTGAATAAATACACTTTTTAAGGGGTCTTTATTGACCCCTTTTTTTCGTCTGTAAACTGTCCTCGATCATAAATAACTACATGGAAGAATTATTTGGATTGATAGGTGAAGTGGGAGCCCCGATTGCAGGAAGTCTTGTGATGGGTTTTTTTATCTTTATTGTTATAAAGCAGATGCTTGAAGGACTAGTTGATGATATAAAAACATTAACAATGTTCTGCTCATCTCTAGAAAACCGTGCAAGAATGATGTCTAACGAAATGATTAAGATTGATCTCCTAGTGTCTAGTGCATTGGAATTGAGACCCGATATTGATCGAGTTGCTCGAGCAGAGAATTTCATTGAGGATAAAAAACTGGATGTGAGGAGAGACTAACATGGAAGGTGTCGCTGGATTAATTGCAGATTATGGATTCCCCACGGTAATGATGGTTGGATTGGGCTATTTTATTTACTATGTTTGGTACTTCATCGGTGAACACCTAGAACCTGAGATTGAAAAACAACATTTTGCATTGATTAAAGTTATTGACCAAGTTAGAATGTTGGATCAAGATTTAATTCGTTTGCAGCAAAAAGTAAATGTGGTTCTCGAAATGAAAGAAACACTAAAAAAAGAAGGTATTAAAAATGATAAAACTAAAAAAGGATAAAGGATTACTGATAATTGGATGGGCGATCCTCATCAGTTTTTTTGCTTCAGGTATTAAAGCAGACGAAATAGTACATAAATTTAAAAGTCCATCTTTTAGTGGAATCGGTCAGTCTTCACATTATCTCACGATTGAGAATCAAGAGAAATCAAGACGAGATAAAATTAAGGCAGACTTGGAAGATGCAATTGCAAAGGCTGATAGAGAAGCAAAGAACACTACACTAGCTAAGTTTTTAAGAAACGTAGAGAGTAGAATTTATGCTCAGATAGCAAAACAGTTAGTGGAAAATATGTTCTCTAACGGAGAGGGTGTTGCCTATGGAACATTTACTATTGAAGGGAACACGGTAACATATGAAAGGTTGGTAGGTGAAGATGGTGTAGATTTCATTAGGTTGACTATTGTAGCAACTGATGGAACAACAACAACTTTAGATATACCTGTAGGTACTGGCGGTTTTTAAATGAGAATACTGGGACTGGTAGGAGTTATGCTACTCTTGCTTACAGCAGGTTGTGCAAGCATACCTAGTGTTAATGACACTTGTACTACTGAAATAATGAAAAAACTAGGTGAGTGTATAGAAGAAGCTCAAGTAGTTAATATACCAACGTATCAGGAACTTGCAGACTTACCACCTGCTAAGATAATGCCAGTTGTAGCAGTCTATGCCTTTTTAGATAAGACTGGCCAACGAAAGAGTAAGGATGGAATTGCTTCCTTCTCGACTGCAGTAACACAAGGTGCTGAATCATTTTTGATTGATGCACTTAAGACCGCAGCGAATGGTAAATGGTTTAAAGTAGTAGAACGAACAAGTTTGGATGCACTCGTAAGAGAGAGACAGATCATCCGTTCTACTAGAGAAGATTTTGCAGCACAGGAAGGTAATGAAGATTCCCCAACAGGAATTCAACCTTTACTGTTCGCAGGAATCCTGCTAGAAGGTGGGCTAATTGGTTATGATTCGAATATAGAATCTGGCGGCCGAGGTGCAAGATACCTAGGCGTTGGTGCTAGTAACTCCTATAGGAGAGATGTTATTACTGTAAGTTTGAGAGGAATATCAACACTTACAGGTGAAATATTATTAAATGTGCAAACGACTAAAACGATTCTTAGCACAGGTGGTGGTTATGATGTATTCCGCTTCGTAGATATGGACACGAAGTTAGTGGAAATTGAAGATGGCGTAGCAAACAATGAAGGGGTTACAAAAGCAACTCGTTCTGCGATTGAACTTGCCGTCTTAGAACTAATATACCAAGGCCATGATAGGGGTTTTTGGGTAATTTCAAATGGACATCGTCATCCTCACAATAGTGATGGGATTAACGAGAAACATTTAATAGAGGAAAAAACAAATGAAAAATAAACTATTGCTCATTATGTTAACATTAGGATTGTCATCCCAAGTATTTGCTGGAGCAGATGATAACGAAATCTGGATACAACAATCTGGTACAGCGTTAACATTGAATCTTACGCAAAAAGGTTATGGCAACAAACTAGGTGGAGATAACTTTGCAGGAACATCAATTGATATGATATTGACTGGTGCTACTAACAGTTTAACCATGGTACAATATGGCGATTTAAACAAACTGTACGGGCCTTTCATTGCAGACACTTCAGTAGTAAACTTAACATTTACTGGTGGGTCTAACGTAATGGATTGGAACGTAGGTTATCAAGGTTCTGCTGATAATCTCAATATGTTAGGAGTCGTAACAGGTTCATCTAACACATTTGATATAGATGTCGGTTATGCAGCTTCTGCTGAATACTTAAACTGGGACTTAGTAACAACTGGTTCAAGTAACGTATTTACTACTGTTGTTGATTCAGATAATGCTGTTTGGAATTGGACTGTTACAGGTTCTACAAATGACATTAACACTAATCAATCAGATGCTACAGATAATAGTATTACTGCAGTTCTAACTGGTTCTTCAAATGATATTGATATCATTCAGAAGAGTGGTTCAGATACAGGTTGCCCAGCTGGTCAATCTTGTTCGGGTATTATTGATGTATCGTTTGTGACTAGTAATGGTAATATCGATATTGTACAAAAAGACGATAACGACAGTTAAGTTTCTACTAATCGGTCTCTTTGCATTTCCTGTATTTGCAGCCAGTCCGATTGGAGAAATTATAGAACAGAAGGGATACGCAGGTCTCCAACGAGACGGTGAGTATAATGTTATCTCTGCAGAGCTATTACCCGATGTGTTGATGTATGATACAGCACAAACTCAGAATGGAAGAATGAAAATCAAATTCTCAGGTGATGAAGAATTAGATTTAACAGAACACTCAAAGGTTTGGATCGATGAGGTCTATTATGATCCCGACCCAAGTCTTTCAAAGATGTCATTAAGAATGGCACAAGGCACCGCTCGATTTGCATCGGGTTTCGGTGGAAAAATTAAGAAAGCAAACATTGACATTCGTACACCTACTGCCACAATCGCAGTGCGAGGCACCGATTTCACCACAAGTATTGATGAGCTCGGAAGGTCACTGGTTATTTTGCTCCCTGATAGATGGGGAACTCCTTCAGGAGAAATTGTAGTGTTCAATGCAGGTGGCACTGTTACACTAGATGAAGCATATCAGGCGACAATGGTCTCGACCTATGACGACTCACCAACTACACCAGTAATCGTCAATGGTATTACTGGTGGAATGATCGATAACTTATTCATTGTCAGTCCACCTGAAGAAGTCAAGAAAGCTATTGCAGAGGACAGTGGTAAGAATGAGAATGATAGCGCTAATATTCTTGATGTGGATTTTCTAGAATTCAATGACCTAGAGGAAGACTACTTTAAAGATGATGAATTAGAATACACAGAGCTCGACATAGATTTCTTGGATGTCGATTTCTTACAGGATTTGCTTGATGTCGTAGTTGGTATTGATAAAAAGATTGGTATACAGAGAACAAGATCAGATGCATTTGGTAATGTTCGTATTGAAGGAACAATTGCAGGATTTGATAAAGACACTCAATACAATACAATTATAGACAAAGGATTAGATCAAATATGGTTTTACAGGGAAGTTAATGGTATTATTTCCATTAGAATACCCACATATGTACAGGCATCCATTAGAACTATAACAGATCAAAAGGAATCAAACATACAGGTTGGTGATGGAACATCTATAAATATTATAATCGAACAGACAAATTAGGAGAAGATATGATATACATTCAATGGTTAAGGTTCAAAAAATGGCATGAGACCCAACTTTTTGGTTTTCAAAAAGCATGTCGATTGGATGACTATACAATGTTGTGGTTAGCATTTGGGGAAGGAGTTATCTTAACTTTAATCTTCCAGTGGATATTCTAAAATGGACTTGCCAGCAAAATTATTAATAGGTGCTACGATCTTCCTTATATGTGGATTGTCATTTAAAGCCTTTGCTGATGATGACAACAAGGTTG